>JACCEB011032120.1_pt1 | contig 10468 bp, 6 predicted proteins | sample 7454761 | NCBI WGS metagenome assembly JACCEB01 (sample SAMN15323454, study PRJNA562643) | freshwater metagenome | isolation source: river surface water | place: USA:Blue River Watershed | collected 2017-08-18 | reverse complement strand
TACCGTAAATATCCGGAGTTTCGAAGAATGTTGTCGAATTACTATGTAGCGCCATTCGAATTGGATCATCATAATTGGAATACCGTTGAACACTACTACCAAGCTTCCAAATTCAAAAAGGAAAATCCCGATTTTTATCGAAAATTCACATTGGATGCCGATGATGCCAATCGCGATCCAATCACTGGAAAAGAAAAAATCAAGGGCTTATCGAAAAATCCAGCCATTGCTAAATTGGCTGGTTCCGAGTCGGGTAAAGTCGGTTCCGGTAAGAATAAGAAGAAAAAAATCATTCGTCCATCGGAGATTCATATGGATGAGGATTTCTTCAAAAATGGGAATTCCAAGAAAGAGCTTAGAAGAGCAATGGCTGCGAAATTCGAACAAAATCCAACTTTGATGGAAATGTTGCAAATGACATACCCTGCCAAATTATATCATTATGTGAAAGGTGAAGAACCTATATTGATGACGGAATTGATGGAATTGCGACAAATTGGTATGAAGAAGAAGATGTGAAGCATGTAGGCCGCTTATTATAGAAACGATGTGTTTTTTTTTAATTTTTTTAATGAAAAAAAAATAAGAGAAGAAAGGGGAAAAAAAGATGAATATTCATGGTTCTTCTATTTTTTTCGACTTTTTTTGTCATCCATTTTTTCATTAAAAAAATGCAACCTTGAAGGAGATAAAAAGCGAATTTTGTTATCAAGACGATGATGATTCATATATCGGAGATAAAATTCAACCATCATTTCTGAGGGTTTGTTTCCCTTTTGTATCAAATTCGGTGGACTCAGATCGAGAACTTTATTTGTTGTTGAAATATCAAATGAGCTATTCGAATATACTTGCCCTTTACTCGTTTCATTCTCAACTTTAATTATTTTAAGAGCATTATTGTCGAGAAATCCAATATAATCCCCGAGTAAATTTTCGTTGACCAATCCTTGTCTGCTATTCGGGGCAAATACGTTCAAGCCGGCTTTATTCTTAACAGGTACCAAGTCGATTGGAATTTCGTTTTCATCGATTTGAATCATATACAAATGCTCCTTATCCAAATAGATATATTTATTCGCAACCAATATTTCTTCTTTCAAGTATTCTTTGAAGGGTTTAATTTTGGGATCGTCATCATTTGATTTCAAAATAGCGATAATTAAATCTGGCGACATATTTTTAAGTTGTTCATCCATGAATTTCATCAAATATAATTCTTTGAATTTCTGTTTTTTCTTCTCCTCATCAGCCGGTATCGGTATAAATTGCAATGCTTTTATTTTTACGTCATCTTCAAATTTACCAAGCTCACCATTGAATTTATGTTCTAAGCTTTGTAGAGAATCTATTTTTGTGTCGATGGCAACATCGGTGATTGTAGCCGCCGCCGCTGCTGCTGCTGCCGAAATGGCGCTGCTACTGCTACTGCCAGTTGGAGCACGAACAACATATTCTACTGAGCGTTTCATAGGGATCATTCTTTGAAGAAATGGAATCATTCTTTGGCCAGAAAGTTCGAGTGGATGAAACATGAAATAATCTCCGAGATAAACGATCCTGCCATTTCGATTCAATCGATCTTTGATGATAATGGTGGGATCTTGAGCCATGTCATTCAAGGTATCCAATATTTGGATTTTCGAATAATTGGGACGATCACGTTGAATCTTTGCTACCAAGTCTTGAGCTTTGTAGACATATGCGGTTTTAAACAATCGGCGAATCATCTCCATGATATTTCCCTGATTCATTTTCATAAATCCGGAAAAGTAGGTCGATTTATCAGTTGTTGTTGTTGTTGTTGTTGTTGTCATTGTATTATTATCACTCGCGCCAGAACATTTATAATTTCCACATTCCATCAAATCACATTGGAGTGAGAAATCTCGGTCACCAATGGGATATTTTTCGATTTTTTCTCCATTGGAAAGTTTGATGGTTTTTTCTTCTTTCAAATCCTTTGTAGTAAATTCAAATTGTGTTTGATTCAGAAGACAATCAACCGAGTTTTCTTTGAGAATCCTTGCGACTCGGCCAATATGAAGCGATTTTCTTTCTCCCATTCTATAAAGAAAGAGATCGACCGCCTCGGTATCATCCTCTCTCTTTCGGTTAGCATCGCCATGAGAATGAAACTTTGTAGCATGCATGAAAATTTGCACATTCCATTTCGCAAGATCGGTGATTGCACAATGTCCCTTATTACGCACCGCGCGACCGATCACTTGTTCCACGCGATTCAAATTGAACCATGGTTCTAAAATATGAACTTGACGAATATTCTTAAAATCGAGACCTTCTCCTCCCGCTCTTGATAGAAGAACAACCTTCACCGTTTTGCCATCGACATTTGAAGGTTCTATCACCTTCTTCAAAGTTTCTGTATTATTTGGTGAAATGGTAATTCCATGATATTTGTCTTGTCCGGTTATCATTGTATATGAAAATTTCTTCCTACCACTCTCAGAGAGTTTCATCAAATTACTCTCTTCCAACCCCCGGTCGGACGACGATGAATAAAGTTTACGACTGAATCCGCGATTTTCGAGAGCTAAAGCCATTGGAATTAATCCTTCTTCGATGAAATTGGAATAAATAATCACGATACCTTCTGATTTTTCAACTTCGTTACAGATCGATTCTAATTTGGCACTGTATCTACCAAGCTGTTCTTTCGAAAAATACTTGATCAAGTTTTCTTTTTTCTTATATTCGAATTCGCCCCCTTTGATTTCCATCACGTCGAATAATCTATTTGCCTCTAATGCTTCTTTATCTTTCCATCCATATGACATTGTTAGAAACTTTGAGACATTATTTAACTCCGTATAACTAAATCCACCTAGGCTGTTGTTTTCAAGGGTTTCTTCCTCTGTTTCTTGTTTTTCGTCGGCATTTTCATCGATGTTATTATTATTATTATCTTCTTCCTCCTCTTGGTCCTCTTGGTCCTCTTCATCGAAGTCGTCCTCATCGTCCCCTACTCCACCAATTGAAAATTTGGATTTTTTATCCGAAGCTTCATTAGATGCAACCGACGACATATCATCCCTTTTTCTTTTGCTTTTGATGGACGTTTTGATTGGCGTTGATATCTTCTTAGTAGATGTCATTTTAGAAGCCATGATGGCATCATATTTTGCAAAATAGAGTTCTCTTTGCGGACTGGTTGCATCGACGGTGGTCAAATAAACATCTACATAGCGAATTCCTTCGGTGGCATTCTCTTCATTCGAATTAAAAAACTTGGTAGGATATTCGAATCCGTCTTCTCTGGGATAACTGTTGATTCCTTTAAAGTGATGTATCGAGCTTTTATCGAATACAGACGGATAAATACGAATTGGAAAGGTGTATGGATTTTCACCACGGAGATAAGAAATATATCCGGTCGAGATTTGTTTGAAGAGTTCTTTTCCTCCAACGATCGAATTAATTTCATCCTTATCTTTAAAAATATCATCGGGACTCGCGGGATCATTCTGAAAGATCTGTTCTGCGCGAATTGGTTTTAATTTATCGTTTCTTCTTAGTAGATTCAACATATTGATGATATCCTGGTAGCGATCGAACATCGGAGTTGCAGAAAGAAGAAGGATTTTCATCCGATCAGTATGATTCGCCAATAAATTCATCGATTGACTGATTTGTTGGTCTCCGAAGGCATTATGAGCTTCATCGATGATGATGAGAGTATTATTATAAATCGTCCTGATTGTTAATTTGATTTGATCGATGTCTGCCTTGGTCGGTTGTGGCAAATCTTCATCGAAGAGAGCTTTTAATTTATCTTTGATTCTTAAACGTCGTTGGGTTTGTTGTTTTGGTTCTCCAGACGGTTGTTCTTCTATTTCTTCGATTTCTTCTTCGAGGTCCTCATCCTCATTCCGGTCTTCTTCTTCCAATATAAAATCATTCGGATTGAGAGCGAGAGAAGAGATATCGTTGTCCGATTTTATGTTCTTTGTTCGGGTTGATGTAGCAGGTTTTGCGACTGGTTCAATGATTTCTCCGTGTTCATCGAAATTTAAAGAAAGTAAATATTTCAAAATCAATAAAGGAGTAATACCGGATTTGGAAGCAGAAGTAGCAGATGATCGAGGTTTGAATCTCGAAGGTAAACATCGTTCGACAAGGAGATTGACAAATCCACTATATCCCCGAATTTGATAATTATCCTTTAAAATTTTGCGAACATTATGGAGTATTTTATTTCGATGATGCTCAGATGGTTGAAAATTCATTTTCATCTCTTCTAAGAGATTGGTTCCATTGCAACTATCACAAACCCATTCCTGATTCGTTTGATTAAATCTTAGTAGGGATTCGTTGAAAAATTCGCGTTTGAATGCCGACTGCACATTTTTCGACGCTAATATATAAATCTGTTTATGAATTCCAATCTTCATCATATATCTGCGCATTTCCTCTGCGATCGTGATTGCCGAACAGGTTTTTCCTGTACCCAGACCATGGTAAAGAAGAAGACCATTATAGGGCGAATAGTAAGAAAGGAAGTTGCGAATAAACATTTGGTGTGGTGCGAGTTCGAATTTATCCTCGCATTTTTGTTTGCGATATAAATCTGGATTTTCTTTTTGTTCATCAGTATGTGGTTTCACATTATATTTGAAATTCGCAAATTCTTCTTTGTTCGCAATCAATTGATTAAATTTGATCGGATCATCCGTTTTCGGATAAAACATGAAATCATTGAATTTATCTTGAATCGATTCTCGTGTTTTATTAAATCGACTTGATTTTGATATTGCCGATCGGGTTGTATTGTTATCATCTTTGTCAATGGGCGTGTTCATATCAGAATTAATATCAATATCATCTTTTGACACTTCGATATTTGATTCGGTTACTGTACTTAGTAGGTCATCTTCGTCTTCATCTTCGTCTTCGTCTGATGAATTTGTTAAAGATGACAGGGATTCTGACGTTGGAACAGTGGGCGATGAAATGTTTTTTGTGGATGGAGACTTGGTAGAGGACTCTAATTGGGTTTCGGGCATTGGAGATCGAGATGATTCGGATGGAGACTTTGTAGAGGAATCCAATAAGGTTTCGGACATTGGATATGATTCGGACGGAGACTTTGTATAGGAATCCAATAAGGTTTCGGACATTGGATATGATTCGGACAGAGACTTTGTATAGGAATCCAATAAGGTTTTAGACATTGGAGATTCGGACGGAGACTTTGTAGAGGAATCCAATAAGGTTTTAGACATTGGAGATTCGGATGGAGACTTTGTAGAGGTTTCAGAAGGGGATGAAGATTTTGAACTAATATCTGAATCTTCGCTCGAAGAAAGGATCAGAAAAGGATTTTCCGAGGTTCCAACCTCTTTTCGTGACGCCGACGACATATTTTCTTAAAAAAAAAGAATTCGATGGGATTTTTTTTTAATAAAAAAAAATATCGTGTGAGTAGGGGGTTGTGTGTTTTTTTTTATTAAATATATAATATTATTAAAAAATAATCGTTTTATTTAGGTCGCTTAACTGTATAAAAAGCCGGTCTTCCTCGTCGAATATCACCGATTGTACCATGACTGGTCGACATGAGTTTTCTTAGTAGTTCGACCTTCTTTGTTTCAAACATTATTCGATTCTTCAAAGTTTTATGAGCGCTTTTTCCAAAAGCCCCTCCAAGGAGTTTGCTTGGTTCATAGTTCATCACAGGTACCGCAACTGGAACGGCAACTGGTAGAGACTTTGGCTTAGTAGTGGTTGATGATGATTTACGATCTGTTGCGGCAGCAGCAGCAGGGATATAAACCAATTTGAATGGATTGATTTCTTCTTCGTCTCGGGTTTCGTCGTCGTCGTTGGTTCCCATTTGAAATATCGATTTGAGTTGTTCCCATCTCGAATTTTTTTTATCGGATGAAACGGCTTCTTCCGGATGGATTATCTTCTCCCACGTGTCTTTGATGGAATTCAGACGATTATCGCATTGATATTTGATGAGGTCGGTCTTGTCGCGATTCACGTAATCAGTTAGAGAGAGGGAAAGATGGATTTCGTATTTTGGATAATAAGTTTTTTGATTGATTTTGATGGCATTTTCGTGTTCGAATAATATATCTCCGGTCTTCGTCGGTGGAGTGATTCGTTCAACCGATATTTCGTCGTTTGCGTTTTTATGAAAAAATTCGACAATATGAGAATTATTCTTTTGAAAAACATTTTCCAGAATACGTCTCATGCGGTCTCTGAATTTTTTGATCAAATTATGAATTGATTCCTTTTGTTCTTCACTGATCTGCTTTGTAGGCGGCGTCGTCGTCGTAGAAGAAGTGGGTGTCGCCACTGAAACTGTAAATAAACCTCCTACTGAGCCATTTCCAAGGATAATATCAGTCTCCAAATCAAGAGTAAAGAGTTTCGATTTCGTGAGCAACTCTTTGTTTTCGTTGTATGTTTTTTGACGGTCATAGCTTAGTAGAAACTTCGATTTGATTTCCTTCTGCTCTGGTATAACGGCTACATGATCGGCAATAAAACTTTGTACCAAGATGGCATAAATTTGAAGAAGTTGTTTTCGGAGACGATAATATTCACCGTAAACAGGATGAAATTTCATCTGATACTTCCAAGTATTTTCGAGAATACTGTATTCTTTTCCTCCGATGACGATTTTGCCTTTTTTGGGGAAAAGGAGGCTAACAATATTTTTAATATTATTGGAAAGAATTTCGTCCTTGGTCTTTTTCTTTATTTGATTATCGCTCATTGTCAATGCATTATACAACGACCGGAACGTTGAACTCGTTGTGTTGGCGGCATTATTCGCGGTTGGGTTCGATGTTATGGCTTTACCGGAGGAGGATGAAGATGAGGATGGATCTTTTTTCACGAGAATTTCCTTCAAAGTTTGATTTTCATTATTTAAGAAGGACACACACTGAGATTTATTGAGGAGTTCTCTTTTATAAAGCTCGGTAGAGAATAATATGGTTTGGCGAAAGATGTTGTTGTTGTTGCCCGTACCCGAAGATTTAAAATAATCATCGAATTCTTTCAAGCAATCCTTTTTGATTTCATGATCATCATATAAAATTGGAAACGCATCGGCAATGGATTCCTTGTTTTTATCATTATCATTGGTCAACGAGGATGCTTCGCCAGCCAATGTCATGGATGCTTTGTAGCGAACCTCCTCTTGGTTCGGCACTTTGGTATGAATGACGATTTTAAGGAGATTTCGCATACTTTCTTTGGCGGCGGCTTCCTTCATTTTCTTCAAATCTTTCAATTCGCGTTTGATGTCCTCTTGTTGTTGTTCATATTGTGCGAGTTGTTTTTTAAGAGCGTCGATGCGTGGTTGATTTTGTGCACCCGACAATAAACCTTGTGCGGTAAGTTGGGATGCGACGACACCCATCTTTTGAGTGATATCTTTGTAGCGATAATTTAAATCATCCTCCTTTTTTTTGATTTCATAATTTTGATCAAACTCCGATACCGATCCACGTCCATAACGAAATGGATCATACCTTCCTCTGTGTGAAAGATCGGTGTCAAAAGTATCGAAATAATTTGACATATCCGTTATGTGGGTGGGAAAATTTTTATATTTTTTACAAAGCCGATAATTGGAATTATATATATAATTTATAGTGAAGGTATTAATTATATAGAAAATATAAAAAAAACATATATTATATTTAATTACTTGGTAGAGAGACAATATAAAATATATCTCAACCAAGTATCAATGCAAGACAAGTTAAGTATTATGGATAAGAGCTTTGCGTAGCTCTACCAAGCAGCCTTCACGTTGGTTGCACGATGTTGTGCCGCGAAATTTTCATAAGCCTTCTTCTTAGTATCGGTCTCCTTTTGATGATTATATTTTTCGATCAGATCCTTCGAACGTTGATATTCTTCCTCAGTCACGGTGCGATTGGTAAATTCTTCCTCGTCTTCCAAATCAAACATATGACGATAATGAGTTGGAATGATGCAATAATCACTTTCATCGTTCAATAATACATCGATCAAGAAAATGAAGATCGAACTGTAGATCAGAGATAAATAGATGTCGCGAGTACCCATCCAAACGACGGCAAATATGAAGAGATGTTTACTAAGTGTGAGTCTCAAGAATTTCTCAGTAGATTTATTGAATTTGAAATTGATGAAACGCGATCCAATATTCAACATGATGATCACCATCCCTGCGAAAAACTTGCTATTGTTCAACGTCTGGATTTGTCCATCCAAAAAGCTTAGTACAGATGTTGCTGCTGTTGTGGATGTCGATGCCGCTCCACCACTGGTCACGATCGCTTTCGTTGCCGATTTATGATTTGTCGTCGTGGTTGTCATTTATTTGTATTTCGATTCGATTATTGGAAAAAAATCGGAAATGTTTTTTTTTATTTTTTGTTTGAATATATGTATTTTATTTTATTCAGAAGAAAAGAAAAAAAAGACGGAAGACGGAAGAAGGAAGAAGAAGAGGTTTGCATGTTAGATTGATCCAAGTGAAGAAGAACTCAATTCATTCATATTTACTGCCGCCGGATCCGAGGTTATCAATGGAACAGACGAGGAAACGACATTCTCTTCGTAGCTATCATTACTTAAATTTGGACGAATCAATTCATTCTCGATCTCAATAGGTGAACGAGTATTGTGGTCCATCGAGTCGTCGGAAGTATACTTAGTAGCTGCTGTTGCGACCGCATCTACCTCTGTCTCGTCCGCATCAGCGACTGAATGTCCCGATGCAGCTTCCGCTGCCAAATGTTGATCATCGTGATCGGACGTTCCATCTGCGGCGGCCCCTTCGAACCCCTCTTTCAAGTTATCTGCATGACTACCTCTATGAAGAATATGAATAAAATAAAGAAGCATAATGAGTCCCCAAGTGTGTCCGAGTTTCATCGTGAACCAAATAATGGAGAAAATAAAGAAAAGTTTTCCTACTAAGCTGTTTCCGAAAACAACCGCTCGGCGATCGAATAAGAGTCCAATCAAGAGGATTACTACAAAGATAATTCTTTGAGGTTTTTCTTTGAAGAAGTCGATGATTTGTGTGATTTGCATAAAACGGAATGGAATGGAATTGAAAAAGAAAAAAACGGAGAAAAAATGGGTGTTTTTGGAAAATGATGTAATGAAATATTTTTTATAATTTTTAATTATTATATTAAATATATATATTAAACAAATAAAAAGAAAAAAAAATTTTTCCATCATTCAAGTTCGCTTTTTTTTTCTTCTTAATACAACAACAAACACAACAAAAAAAATCCAATAATTCTTTTTTTTTCAATTAATCAAATCCCATTTTTCTTTCTCCACCAACCAAAAAAATTCATTCTCAATAAAAATGTCAATTGCATATGCCGCACCATTCGAAACGAGCGATCCAGGAGTCATCCAGGCGAATCGCAATTCTCCACCTACCTCGTCACGTCCATCCACTAAGAAGACAGTTAAGAATCGTGCATCATCATCATCTTCTTCTTCGTCGAATCCAACCATGGAATCATCACAATTATTGAATGAGATTGGTCACTCCAAAGTCCAACAAATGTATAATCTCATTTATAATACTGCGACAGGCGGTTCGGCTGCGGCAACAGTCGAAGATTCTTCATCCGATTTAGCGGATTATAAACCTCTCGGAGATAGTGGTGATCGCAATGTGTCGTCGATCAAAGAAAATCGCGGTGCCTCACCAATGGAATTTCCTGTCTCATCGAATATGATGTTTCATGAAGGCTTCATTGGTGACTCTGCTTCTTCTGAAGAGGTAACAGCTGGTTCAAAGAACGTATCTCCATCAAATAAAGACTTGGTAGCGAATAAATTTGCAGATGCTACTAAGGGATACAATTTACCTTATTATGCTAGCTCAGTAGGAGATCGTCGTTTACCAAATGCTGCTGCGGCCGCTGCGAACGCGGGACCAAATAACGAATTAATGAATAAGATGAATTATATGATCAAATTATTGGAAGCTCAGAAGGCAGAAAAAACCGACAACGTCACCGAAGAATTAGTATTATATGTGTTCTTAGGAGTGTTTGTGATTTTCACCGTCGATTCTTTTTCTAAAATTGGAAAATATGTCCGCTAATCAAGGAACTACGTTCCTTGAGAACCTCCTTGGCTACGCGGTTATGATTCTTGACCACCATCGATTGAAGGAATTCTTCGTAGAAATATGTTCCATCCAAAAATCTATATAAAGCACCATATTTTGAATTTTTCGAGCCTCGTGAGGCTTTAAGCCATGGACTGAATCATTTGAGTATCGATTGAATGGAAGCTTAGTAGAAAATACCATATATATATATATATATATATATGCGCGCTCGATAAAATTACAAATAATTCTCTACTAAGTACTATTTATTTGTAATTTTATTTTTTTTCACCCACATTTTTCTTTTTTCAATATATTTTATTTTTCTTGTCTCGCTCAAAATGCCTC
>JACCEB010857881.1_pt1 | contig 10474 bp, 8 predicted proteins | sample 7454761 | NCBI WGS metagenome assembly JACCEB01 (sample SAMN15323454, study PRJNA562643) | freshwater metagenome | isolation source: river surface water | place: USA:Blue River Watershed | collected 2017-08-18 | reverse complement strand
TTCTACTGGTTTAGCTTGTTTGAATATGTGTTCAGACAATAAAAAAACAAACAAATATTTAATGTATTTGAATGGTACTGTAATGGGGTTATCAGGACTTGCCTTTGCAACCATGTGTTATAAAAATTACCATGGGGTTTTTAAATAAATATAACAAAGTTATAACATTATTATGAATTGTAAACTTACAATGAAACAAATTACACAAATTAAACTTAAACACTTAAGCAAATGCACTTTTTCCAAGTAATTCACGACCTAAAATTAGGTTATGAATATTTTTTGTTCCTTCATAAGTATTAACAGCTTCAAGATTAATTAAGTGTCTAATTATATTATATGAATTTGAAACACCATTACCACCAAGTAAGTCCCTACAAATTCTACCAACATTTAATGCATTTTCGCAATTTGTTCTTTTAAGAAAAGATATTAGTGCAATATTTTTTTCCAAATCATCAAATGACTCAATGCAATTTAATGAACTAAACGAGTTGTTTAATGAATTTGTATACAGTTCAATTGATTTAACTAAATCAGCTTGAATAAGTTGATAAGAATCAAGAGATTTTGCAAATTGTTTTCTGTCACTTGTATAATCAATTGTTGTATTAATTATATTTTCCATTGCACCAACAACACCCCATGATATTCCATAACGTGCTTTATTTAAACAATGAAATGGTCCTTTTAACCCAGTTATGTTTAATTTATTTGCTTTTGGAATTTTTAAGTTGTCTATATAAATATAACCAGTTGGTGAAGCTAACAAAGTCATTTTTTCTTTTATTTCTGGGGTACTTATTGTATCGTCGCGTTCAGATACTAGTCCAATAATTTTATTTGATTCATCTTTACACCAAATGACAAAAACATCAGCTATTGGGGAATTTGTTATCCAAATTTTTGAACCAGAAACAATATAATAATCCTTGTGTTCGATTGCTTTAGTTTTCATACCAGCTGGATCAGACCCTGCATCTGGCTCAGTTAACCCAAAACAACCAATGTGTTCACCTGCATATAATTTAGGTAAAAATTTTGATTTTAAATGTTCTGAACCAAATTTTTCTATAGGATTAATAACTAGGGATGATTGCACTGAATATCCAGACCTTAATGCTGAATCAATCGACTCTATTTGATAATTAATCATGCCATATGTTTTTGGGTCAATTTCATTTTCCTTATGATTAAATATTCCCATTTGTCCCCATGATTTATAAAGGGTTTGATATCTTGTTTTATTAAAAGAAACTAATGTATCTGGTGTTGGGTATGATTTTTTTGTTGTTTCAAGCACATTTTTACAAATCATTTGATTAAAAGTGTCTAATTTTGCGAATTGTTTAAATAGCCCTGTATATTTTTTCATTACAAATAAAGCAAAATAGTTTTTAAATAGGTTTTAATTTTTAAGGTATTTTTATTGATGTAGCCTATAAGAAAATTGATATAGTTTAAGCTTGTAAAATACCATTATTTATTTAATGAAACCCGATGATGTTATATTGTATTCAACTGTTATGGGATCAGTTTGTTTGTTTTTTACTTCTTGTTTATATATAAATGATTTATATAATTATAACAAAGACCCTTATAATAAAAAACAAGCTTATTTGTCTGGAACCATAATAGGTTTGACTGGATTATTTGCAGGTTCATTTGTTTGTCATAATTTGCATATATTTAAAAACAAGTAATTTTTTTTACAAAGGTAAATAATTGAAAATAACATAAATTATAATAATTGTTACAAATTATAATCAATGACGCAAATAATTGATAAAGGTTTTACAGACCTGGACAAGTTTCCCGTTTGTGAGGAATCTAATTGTTTAGAACGATTAGAATTACAAAACCGGTTCAAATGCACTAAATGTACCAAAGTATTTTGTTGTACCCATCGGCTGGACTGGAAACACCAATGCACTGGATTATCTATTGAACGGACAGAGGTTTTTGCTAAACCAGTTGCTTTGCCCAAATGTCCGGAACCTGGATGTAATTGTAAATTAACCGGGACCAATAGGTTTTTTTGCACTGGTTGTGGTAAAAACTATTGTATGGCACACCGATTGGATTTTGTTCACAAATGCAAAAAATTATAATAATTAGGAGTTTTTCAAATTATTGAACTAGTTTAAATTATTAATGGACGATAACTACCTTTGAAAACATATAAAATTTATAAAAGTTAAGGACAAGCACCAAAACGACCTCCGATACCATGACAAGCTCCAGCACCAAAATATACACCGTTTTGAGTGACAAATTGTCCAGAACCTCCTTGAGTATGAATTTGCCAACCACCACCGGTGTTCATTGTAAAATTATTACCTGTTAAATGGCCATTTATTCTAACATCTCCTGAAATTGGTCCACCTGATTTATCATATTTAGTATCAAGTATACCAAAAATCTGATTTCTTGTATTAGTAATTGTATTATTAAAATCATTTCTCGTAGAATTAACTGAATTGTTAAGATTATTATTAAATTCATTTCTCGCTGCATTAACTGAATTATTTAATCCAGATAATGAAAAACTATTATTACTAATTTCACCACCAGCACTTAATTTGCCTTTAATAATTACATCACCAGGAATAGTTAAACCCTTTTCGTTTTGTAATTCTTTTGCGATATCAGCTAAATTTTTAATAGCAGTAACATCAATTAAATAAGTTTTATAAATAAGTTCTTTAATTTTATCTTCAGTTAAAGATGTAACATCGGCCATAGGTTCTTTGGTATTTTTAAGCCAAAATTGATAAAAAATAAGAGCAAAAATAATACCAAATAAAACTAAATTATATTTTCCTGATTTTAAATCTTCTAGTAATCCCATATATTAATCATTAGAAAATCTAAATTGAATTGTTATATTATTTATAACAAAGATTCCACCTTAATATTTGCAACATCGAGCGGATTTAAATTTTGACATATTGGGGTTTTTTTAATAAATTTAATTGGTTTAGTTTCCCCATTAGCCAATTCTATTGGAAGTTCAAACTCAGTTAGCATGTAAGTTATCACACATCCAACTTTATTGTTATCAGAAACTTCTAAATTAAAATCAATTTGTTTTTCTCCAAGAATTTTTTTAATTGCGTCTTTGCTGGATAAATCTGTTCCAGGTAAATGAGCTGAAACAAATAATCCTCTGGAATTTTTTAATGTGCATACTATACGCTCATTTAAATTTTCAATTACTTCATCAAACAAATGAGTTTGAGTTATTTTACATTCCCAATATGGGTAAAACTTTGGCAACGATTCTAGTCCAAAATATTTAATTAACTTGGAATAAAATATGGTTGAAGCCTTGCTCGCTAACACAGATACCATTTTTTGGATTCGTCCTCCATAATCATACTCAAAACCATTGTCTTCTTCTTCTTTAGTTACCGGCTTTAAATAATAAGTTATTTCCCCATATCCAACATAACATAAAGAAAATGTGCAAGTATTAAAACATTCTATACCAGTTTCAATCATTGAGTTAGTTAATCTGTCATCATATGGTTTTGATAAATTTAACTCTTTAAAGTATCTGGAAAAATTAACTCCATCTAATCTGAAAATTGTATGGGAACGTGGATTTAATTTAGCCGTTGTATCAACTGTTACGAGTTTTTTCAAATTAGCTTCTATACTCATTATTACAAACTTATATAAAAGTTTTAAGTCTCAAACGTGTGGTTTAGAAGAAATTGGAAAAAATTTGAATTAAAGACTATTTAACCAATATATATTAATTATTAATGTGTGGAATTTGGGCTTTTATTGAATTAACCAAAAATACTGCTGATTTTGTTAAACTTTATCAAGATTTTATGCAAATCAAATCACGAGGACCTGACATGTCAAGTTTTCAAACCATTAAAAATCTCACCGTTGGCTTCCATAGACTAGCTATTATGGATCCGACTTTTCATGCTAATCAACCTTACATAATTGAAGATGGAGAGCGAACTATTATATTTGTTTGTAATGGGGAAATTTATAACTTTAAAGATTTAATTAGAACCCATGACTTGCCCATTCACAATAACTCTGATTGTATGACTATTCCTCGGCTTTATTTGAAATATGCTAAATACAATCCTGACGGACGTAACAATTTGAATGAGTTTGTTAAATTATTTGAGCATGAAATAAAAGGTGAATTTGCTTTTTTGCTCTTTGAGTTTGATAAATTTCAAAATTTAAAAGAGATAATTTGTTCAAGGGATGTGTTTGGTGTGCGCTCGCTTTTCGTTGGCTTTGATAAAAATGCTATTATGTTTAGTTCTGAAATTAAAGGGATGCAAAGTTTTAAAGGAGATATTGAAGAATTTAGACCAGGTAATGTTAATCAAATTCATTTTAATGGTTTAGGGCAATTTGAAGGTACACATGACTATGACTTTAAAGAAGTTTACAATGTTGTACCTTATCAAATTAAAAATTCAGATAATATTGAACAACTAGAAAAACTTTTTCTTAAAAAAGTACGTGATTCAGTTGTTAATTCTGTTAAAAGAAGACTTACTGCAGACAGACCAACAGGTTTTTTACTTTCTGGTGGCGTAGACTCATCTTTAGTATGTGGTATATCAACCAAGCTTTTAAATCAACCAATTAGAACTTTTTGTTGCGGAATGAAAGGAGGAACCGATTTAAAATATGCTCGTCAAGTTGCAGATTTTATTGGTAGTTACCATACTGAAGTAATATTTACTCCCGAAGAAGGATTAAAAAAAATTCGTGATGTAATTAAATATACAGAAACATATGATACAACAAGTGTAAGAGCCAGCATTGGTCAACATATTGTTTGTGAATATATTGCAAAAAATACTGATGTAAAAGTTTTACTTGTGGGTGAAGGTAGCGACGAATGTGCCGGAAGCTACGCAACTTTTTGGAGCGCACCCGATGCTGAATCATTTCATAACGGCTGTGTTGAATATCTTAAAGAAATTCATTATTATGACGGCAGACGTGTAGATAGAAATGTATCTGGTTTTGGATTAGAAGCAAGACTTAGTTTGTTGGATCCTGAATTTGTTAGCGCATATCATACAATTCCTAAAGAATGGCGCCGCCCACAACACAAAGGAATTGAAAAATACTGGTTACGTGCAGCATTTAATGATGACAACATATTACCACAAAATTGCCTTTTTAGAAAAAAAGAGGCATTTAGTGATGGTGTATCGTCAACTGAAAAGTCTTGGTTTGAAATTTTACAAGAATATATTGAAACCCAGGTATCTGATGATGAATTTAGTAAAAACAAATGGGGATGTCAAACTAAAGAAACCTATTATTATAAGAAAATTTTTTGTGAAATCTTCGGCGAACATAGGTTAAATGTAATTCCCCATTATTGGCAACCTAAATTTTTATCTGATGGTACTATAGTTGATTTTTATAATAAAGATTTTTACATTGACCCATCTGCTCGTGTGTTAACTTCTGTTTATAAAAAAGAAGACCAAGAAAAATAATTTTGTTTAATTACTAATTAATTTATTTATTATTTTAATTAGAAATTTTTAAATCATTAAATATAGTTTTTGTATTTATTATCTGTAATAAAACTCTCCCATGATTTTTGTATATTGACATTTGACATTGTATGTGCCTTTTTAATGTAGTTATTTCTTTGTGTATTTATCCATAATGCTAACTGAATTTTTTCTTTATCATCTGAAATTTTTCTTGTTAATTCTTGTTTGTGTTTTACAATATAATTTTTAACCTTTTCTAAATTCTTATACCATAGTTCTTCATTTGATATAAAATATTCTTGATATTGTTCAGATTGTATAAAATTTTCCCATTGTTTTCTTATATTTTCATTTTTCATAATATCAATAATTTTTTTATGATTTTGCCCTTGAGTTGTTAACCATTTTCCAAAATAACCAACTTCAACATTAGAATCTAATTGTGATGGTCTTTTATTATTTACATCAATATATTTTTTAACTTTTTCTAAAGTTTCAAACCATAACTCTTCATTAGAAATAAAATATTTTTTGTATTTATCATCATTTATAAATTCTTCCCATAATATTCTTAAATTATAATTGCTCATTAAATTTGTATTTTCTTTATAATTTTTGGTTTGCCTTGTTATCCATAAACCAATAAATTTAATGTCGGCATTTTTATCAGTAGAAGATGGTCTTTTTTTATTGTTATCTATATAATTTTTAACCTCAGTTAAGTATTCAATCCATTGGTCTTCATCAGATATAAAATGTTTATAGTAACTTTTATCTTTCATAAAATTTTCAAAACATTTTCTAAATTTATCATGTTTTAATTGGTCGTTATAGTTTTTATAATTTTTAAGTTGTGATGATAACCATTTACCTATATAACCAATATAATTATCTGAGTGTTTTTCATGTGGTCTTATACCATTTTCATCCATATATTTTTTTACTTTGTCAAGATTCTCAAACCATTTGTCTTCAATTGATATAAAATAATTTTTATATTTGCTTTGAAGTGTAAATTCTTCCCATTTATTTTTTATTGTTTTATTTGTCATTAAATGTGAATTATAATTTGTTTTTTGATGACTAAGCCATTTGCCCAATTTTTTTGTTACTAGACATTTGGATACTTCGCATGGTCGTTTATTGTGTGTGTCAATATAATTCTTTACTTCTTTAAGTTGTTTAAGCCAAATTTCTTCACCGTTAATTAATTTACCCATACTATTATAAATCATCTCATATCTTAACATACCTTTATTATTTTCATCGTTTTCTTCATTAACTGAATTTAAATTTTCAATTGATATATAACCACCTTCTTTTTTGTTTTCATATGATTGTTTAATTCGAATGTCATTTTGTGCCATAGTTTTTATAAACTTATTTATGTTTTCACCATCTTCATCGCACGAATAAGGTAAAATTATATTTGCTATTGTTTTTAATTTATGAAGTCGTAAAGCTCTACCTATAATCTGTATTAATGTTGTTTTATTTGAAGGTAAGTGCATAAAACATATACCTTTAGTTATTGGTGCATCAAAACCTTCAACTAAAATTCTTACATTAACTAAAAATGATATATCTCCATTTTTATATTTTTTTACTATTGTGTTACGTGTTTTTTTACTAGTTTTACAATCAATATATTGTGAACATCCTTTTTGAATAGAATTTAGTTGTGCATTTATTTTCTTTCCTTCTTTTTGTGAATTACAATAAATTATTACATTTTTGTATCGGTTTATTAAGTGTTCACAAATGTTTTTATTTGATGGATCATCTGTAAATATAGGAACATTAATTGTATAATCACATAAATATTTTTGTTCAATCATATTTCTAATGTCTTTTTTATAATATTCAAAACCATCTATTTTATCAATTGTTGCCGATAAATAAACATTATTATTATATTTTACTAAATTTTTAATTATATTAACATAACCAGTTGTTTCTTTAATTTCATCTTCACTATCATCTTGAATTATTTTATCTTCATTTTCATCATCTTCTATTTCATTGGTTTGTACGCGATAAATTTCTGGTTTTACAATATGATGAGCTTCATCAATAAATATTTTATTAAATGACTCAAAATATGGTTCAATTAAATAAACACTATTATAAACACAAATACAAATATTTTTATTTTCATCATATTCGTCATTATTATCACCAATGCATTGAATTTTTTTTGTAAATTCTGGTTTATTTTTAATTAATTCTTCTTTTATTTGATCCATTAAAATAATTCTGGGTACAAGTATTAAGTATTTATTTTTTGGTTTTATAGAATAAATTATTACAGTATTTTTTCCACAACCGGTTGGTAACGATATTATAACATTTGATTTTTTATTAACCAGTTCAATAGATTCCTTTTGATAGTCTCTTAGTTGAAATTCATTTGATTTTTCTTTTGGATATTTTGGGGGATTTTGTAAAAGATTTTCACAATATGATATTATTTCGGTTGTTTGAAAAGTTAAATCATTAAAACGTTCTTTTTGTTCAAGTAAATTTTCTGATAACTTACATTCTGCATTTCTGCTAATAACTAAATTTGGCCATTTAACAATTGTTTTTTTAAGCTCTTTATCATAAATGTTTTGACTAGCAAAAAATGTTGAACACTCTTTCCAATTTAAATTATTTTTTCTTAGTTTACATTGAACTATTGTATCTAATAAATTACAGCAATCAATACCTGTATCATTTCTACTCATTAAATTCTGTTCTTTAAAATCAGGTTCTATATCTTCGTAATTATAAAATATTGAATTGTAATTTTCTTTTAATTTAATGCAAGTAAACCATTCAAAAATTTTCCATAAGTTATCATTGTTTATTTGATTTTCTGAATTTTTAAGTTCAATATATTTTTCATAAATATATATTTTATAGAGGTCAAATATTTTCATTAACATATAATAAAACCAATTGTTTAAATATATTCAAACAAAAAAAAATTGACAGTTGAAAATATTTAAAGAAGAAAATATATTAACTGAATAATGAACAGTTCAGAAAGCCAAGTAAGTAAGTTTTATTGTGAAAAATGTAATTATAAAACAGATTTAAAACAGTCTTATTTACAACATTGCAAATCAGAATTACATAAAACAGGATTATATGGAGGAAAAGAATTAGTACCAAGAAAAGTATTACAATGTTCACTTTGCGATTTTAATACAACAAATGTAAAAAATCATTTGACACATAAATTAAATAATCATTCAACAAAAGAAGAAAGAAAAACTCAGTTCAAATATTATTGTGAAAAGTGTGATTTTGGTATTTTTACTGAATCAGGATTTGCAAAACATAATGAATCAACTAGACATAAAAGATTAAACATTGCTAATATTGCTGCTAAATCAAGTTAAAAACTGTGTTGTGAGTTCTTAAGAAGAAAAAAGAGGCTTGGAATTATTCCTGGAAACTGGCAACCAAAATGGAATTCTTCAGGTCAAGTAATTACTAGTTATGTAGACCCATCTGCTAGAACTTTAGATGTGTATAAAAATTCAGACCAAGAAAAGTAATTATTATTTTATATCATCAATATATCATTAAATATTTATTAAATAATTTGATAAATATTTAATTATTAACAAGTGTATTATTTTCCCAAGTAAATGATTATGTGTAATTATTCAAATTCAGAAAAGTGAACAAAACTTGAATTTTTAAACATTGCAACGTTTTTCATTAAATTATCATCAACTAATTGAAAATTAAGTGCAACCATTTGATATTTATTTTTCCAAAAAACTACTGGATCATAATTAAAAGATAAATGTCCATATATATCTCCAGCAGGATAAATTCTTTGAATTACACCAGGTTTATTTTTGTTATTAACAAGTTCCATATCACTATTATCTCCATTTTTTAATTTATTATCATAAAATGTTTCATCAATAATATCTTTTAATTCATCAGTATATCCACCACCTGATATAATTATAACTTTGTTTAATAAATTTTTAATTGGTTCATCAACAAAACTTTTTTTATTTTTGCCATTTGATATTTTAAATTCTTTTGATAACAATTTATTACCAAATTTACTAATAATAATTTCTTTCATTCTTTTTTGTGTAGGTATTAAATTATTTGTATTTAATTCTAAATTAATAATTAACGGATCCGAATTTAATGTTCCAAATGTTGACAATATATCAATACAATCTTCAAATTTAATATATGACGTAGTAAAAATATCCCCCTTTTCTCTTTCTATACCATGAGCTACCACAGGTTCTAAATCATCACTAGTATTACCTGTATTATTCTTTGCAAAACAATCTAATTCAATAACTCTGGCACCCATTGCTACAGCTCTTTTAATTGCTTCTGTTGATGCAACATCTACATTTTGATTACAAGGAACATAAGTATTATGAGATGTATTAATATAAAATTCATGAAATGGTTTATCTAAATATTTAGTAAAAGATTCAATTGGTTTTATTGTTTTATTAAAAATAACATGATTTGATTTATTTAAACATTCATTAACTCTTAAAACTCGAAAAATTTCGAATTTTCTAAATAATATTTTCAATACATAAGTCAAGATTAATAATCCAACTATTGCAAAAATCATTAAATAGTTAAATTTTTCAAATCTTCCTTCTTTTTTAAATAAATAAGGTAAAATTAATAAATAAAAAACCACAACTAAAACCAAATTGTCAAATATTAAATTTTTTATAATAGTATACGAATCTTCAAAACTATTGGTATAAAATGTGCTATTAAGTTTGTCTATATTTGTCTTGATCATATTTTCAAGTTTTGTCATTGACATGTTAATTATATAATATTAATTTGATTTTTTTTTTCTTCAATTTTTTTGTGGAACAAAATCTTATTTTTGGATATAATTAAATACACATGTAATAACAATTGTTAGATGGTATATACTACATAAATATTTATATATTAAATATTTGATTATT
>JACCEB011959668.1_pt1 | contig 10475 bp, 6 predicted proteins | sample 7454761 | NCBI WGS metagenome assembly JACCEB01 (sample SAMN15323454, study PRJNA562643) | freshwater metagenome | isolation source: river surface water | place: USA:Blue River Watershed | collected 2017-08-18 | reverse complement strand
TTTCCTGGATAACTTTTGCAGCAGCAATAAATTATGATACAATGAAAAAATCATAATAAGTAAAAATAGATAGATACTTATTTATAATTATGTTGAATTATAAATAATTTGCAAAATTAGAATCAATCATTAGTTATTAGTTGATTCTAATGGTCCAATAGGTAATTTCTTATTTAATCTTTCAATTGCAAGATTATTACCACTAATAGGGGCCATTTGTGTTGTTAAACCGTTAGATTCTATTTGATATTGAGTATATTTCTTCTTTAATTGTTTAACAATTTCAGTTTGATCCATCATTCCATCTTTTTCTACATTTTCGAAATTATAAAAGTCTTGTCTTGATGAAACGTTCTTTGAACCGTATGAATGATTGGTCATAAATCCGATAACAAATATATCTTCAATGTGTACATTTAAGTCGACTGTCATATCATCTTTAAAGAAATTTCTATCAGTATTCATATCTTCTCTATCGGTAACAAAAGATACTTTTAATACCATTTGGTCATATGAATTATCTTTTTGTATAATCATATAAATATCATATCTTGTTTGTGAATCAGTTGTTGACATAACAAACTTATCTATTCTTATTAAATTAATTTTACTTTTATTAGCACCCTTATCATAAATATTTGATGGTAAACCTAATTTTTTCATTTGTTTTTCCCAACCACTTTCAATTTGCTTATTTTCTTGAATATTTTTCCAACCATTTTCAACATCAGCAAAATTATTTATTTTTCTTTTAAGAACATCATTTAATTGATCCATAAATACTGAAATCATTTTATTTGATTCAGTTGGTGCTAATTCTTTTACTGAAACTGGTAAATTAGATCTATTAAATATTTGTCTGCCGGTTTCAACCAATATATCAAATGCGGTTATAACATCTTTATAATCATTATGGAATTGCATTTCTACGAAATATGGTAAAACATTGTCATTAGCATTTAAATTAATATCATTTAAAATATTTTGTTTAGATGTGCTTGCATTAATAGCTTTATCTAAAAATACGTCAGAGTCGTCAAAAGTGTCATTAGTTTCAGTTGTTCTATTATTATCTAATTTTTCACGTTTTTTACAACTTGAACCAGAGTAGGTAATATAAAATAATAATACTACTATTATAATTATTATAAATAAACTAAGATTGTCCATTATATTATAATAATATTCTATAATAAAAAATAATTAAAAATAATATCTTTTAAGAATAATAATCATTGAGACTTAAAATATTTTTGTATTCTCTATAAGATAAATCAAAAGATTCAAAATCTTTTCTTGGTTCCATATCAAAGTTTCTATCATACATAGTTGCATAATCAACTTCATCTCCTTCTACATCTAATGCACCATCCTCTTCTTCGGCATCTTCTATAGCATCTTTTTCTTCATCAGTTAATTGTTTATTTTCATCAACATATTCTTCATAAATACCTTCAGTTATACCCATTGTATCTTTAATATCATCTATATATGTTGCTGAATGAATGAAATAATAAAATTCCTTATATTCCATTTTATATTTATATTTTTCTTCGTTGTATAAATCAAATAACATATTTATAAAATCTATCAATAATAAACATAAATTTGTTTTTACTCCTTTGCTTTCATTAAAAGATAATAAAGCCTTCCATTCATTGATTATATAAAATAAAAGCATATTACCATTTTTATCTACGTTAGATATATCTTCAAAATTTATAGTATTACCATCATTTGATAAATCATTTGTATTATCTATAGTAATATTTTCTGTAATACCTTTCCAATGTTTAAATATTTGATGTGAACCAGATGAAGATGAAACATTAAATGATATTATTTTCTTTCTATATGTTTCTACTAAATTATCAAATTTATTTATAAAATAATCATTTTCTTCCTTTTTATAACCTTCTTTTTCTTCTTCTTCTTTTTTCTTAATAACATATGAATTTAATAATCTGGTAATTAATCTTTGAAATTTATACATAATATTTTTAAGAGTGTTGTGTCTATTTCTAATAATATTTAATACTAAATTTGGTCTTAATTCTTTTTCAATTCCTTCACCTATATCTTGTATATATTCTTTTAAATAATCTTTTTTCATTTCATACAAATCTATAAATTGAGATGGATAACCAAGTAGTTTAATTTTATTTAATAAAGAATAATTAATTTGTATCATTTTTTTATTATTCTTATTTAATATTGGTTGTTTATTTTCTTCTTTATATCCTAATAATATATGTGAGGTTGCATCATAAAATACATCTATTTTACCATTTTTATATGATGTATAATATATAACATCTGTATTAAAAATGGGATGCGATGATTTAAAATTTATTTTATTATCTTTATCTGTGATAAGAATTGGTTTATCTAAATTATTTCCTAAATAATCATGATCAAATATATAAGCATTATTTTTAAGAAAGATATTTTGTTTTGATAAATCTTCACCCAATGTATTTTCAATTAAATTAATAAAATCATCAATATATTTATATTTATTATCTTTTGTAATATTTTCTGAATAATTTTCTTTTAATTTTGTTACAAGTTTTTCATTATATGATTTTTTATCTTTCTTTTCTGTAATAATTTCATTTGTATATGTAATAGTTTTTTCTGATAAATCTAATTTGGCTTTATTAATAGTATCTTTTAGTTTTATTAATTCAGCATCTTCGTACGTGTGCTTGTCAGAATTATTACATTTAATACAAATATTTTTCTTTTGTTTTTCATCAAATACAAAAGTGTGTAATTTACCATCTTTAATACATATTTTTTCAGATAAATCTCTTAATCTGATTAATTCATATTTTTTAATAATTTTTTTACTTAATTCATCAGATAAAGTAATTTCATTACTTTTTGCCCCACATATTTTACATTCAAAAATATTTTTAGCCGATTGCCAATTATGATAAGAACCATTTTCACAATTTGTTAAATTATTTAATTCATCATAATTAATTCTCTTGAGTCTTTTAATATCAATATATAATTTTGGAAAGATATATTTTCTCCAATGATGAGGGGGTTCATATGTTTTTGTTTGAAAATTACCAGTTAATAAATATGCTTCTGCTTTTGTCAAGATAAATTGTTTTGATTCACCAACTATAGACGATGAACCTTCATTTTTAAATTTATTATATAATTCCATATTTGAAAATGTTGTATTTAATTTGTTATAGAATTTAGATGCTAATATTTCAAAAATGATATTTTTACTTTCTTCTTTATTTTCAAGAATACTATTAATAATATCTACTACAGTATTTATTATAATCTTTTGAATCAATGGTAAAAATTTTTGCTTTTTAGCTTTATCTTTAATATCTTCTTTATAATCATAATACCATAAACTATATTTAGTTATATAACAAGATAACATATATAAGACATAACAAAAGATAGGATAGTTTTTAACTAAAACTGTATCACCCTTATCATTTTTTCTGAATTTTAATCCTTCAAATAATGATGATTGTACTTTATCAAATATTTGAAAATTACAGAATCCTTTCTTATCAGAATTAATATATGATATTTGAGATTCATTCAATTCTAACATCATTATAAACATTATGTAACCTAAAATATTATTTTGCTTTATTGGTTTTAAATAATCCTTATCTTTACTTGAAAAGATAAATATACTGTTATCTAAATCAAATACGAATAAATTTGAATTAACTATACCATACGTTTTTGAAACTGAATCATTACGCTCTTTATAAAACTTTTTAAGTATTGTATTATTGTTTAATACTATATCGATTGTATCTTTTATTACTAATTTTCTGCGAGACTTGATAGTTGGAGAGGAACCCATAAAATATTGGATATTTGATATGAGGGAGATTTTTTCTATGAATTTATCAATACTTCTTATAGAACCTTTATATTTTTCGTATTCTGGAATATCTTCTAGAGGAGTATCAAGTGGCATACCATAAACAATGAATCTTTGGGAGGCGTCGTCATATTTACCATCTTGTACATATTTCTTGATATTTAAATGGAAACCACAACTTTTACAGATATAATCATGATCCGCATTTTCAACAACATAAGCTTGAACAAATGCGTATAATTCATCAATAAATAGTTTAGGATCAGATTTTTTGAGTTCAGATAATCTATCCCATGTAATATTATGTTGACAAACGCCTTCTATTTTTTCTTGTTCTTCATAAATACCTTTTTCTTCTAAAAATTCTGTAGATACTCTTAATATATTTTTATTTTCTTTTTCTTTATCTTTAATTTCTGGAAGTTCTAATATATCACCAGTCAAACCATAAACCATATCATCATTAATATCGTAAACAATTTCAGATTTTGATGCAATTTCAGAACATATCTTATCATCTAATAATTCTTTTAATAATTTATTTTTAGTGATTTTAATCTTGTCTTCTTGATAATCAGCAACTATTTTCATAACTTTATCAATAGTTATGATTTCTTTGGAGTTTTTAATAGTTTCACATCTAGACATAATTTCATTATAAATTTCCTCTATTAAATTATCATAAAATTTACCTAAAATATGTTTAATAGTATCTTCATTATTAAACTTATTTTGTTGTTCATAAGTATCTAAATCAATATTATCTAATTGATTATCAAATAACCAGAATACAGATAAATCTGTCTTTTTATCTTGTACTACGGTTTGTGCTAATAAAGACGATGTTAAATTGAAACCGTTTTGGGTAGATTCTTTTGAATCTCCTAAAGATCTAATATCTTGAACCCTACCATTTTTAATACAGTATGGAGAATTATAAGATGATGGAATAAATAAACCAACAATATTTAATATTTGGTCAGCACTACCTACTCTCATTTGCAAACTAGATGTTGATTTTTGTTTAAAATCTCCATCTTTTTCAAAACTTACTTTACGTACAGCATCAATTGTTTTATTAACTCCAATATGTATTCCATTTGTACTATCTTTAAAGTTTATATATGGGTAAAGAGTTGAATTTTCTAAATCCTTTAATAATTCTGAATTTTCTACAGATACAGTACCTTGGTTTATAAATTTGGTTATTATTTTCATATCTTCGTGTTGATTTATTAATACAACTTTCTTATTTGCCATCGGCATATAAAATAGCTTTTTTGCTTCATTTTTGTCGGTTAAATTATTCATATTAGATACTGTGTCAATTTTATTTACAATATATCTAATTTTAGTATCTTCTTTCTTTTTAATTTTTTGGTCAGTATTTTTATCATATTTTTCAGAATCTTTGTGATATAATAAGAAATCGTCTATGATTGGTATAACAATACCTGATTCAATTAATTCAGTAATTTTTTCATCATTTGTTTTACCTTGGTCAAATAAACTTTCTTCATATTCAGTGATATAATCCCATAATACATATGCCATACCTCTTGTTAAATCTTTTTTGCTTAATAATACTTCAACATTTCTGAAATCAATTGTTTCCTTTGTTGGAAGAACAATGTCAAGAAACATAAATTCACCCTCAGTGCTTTCTAAAATTTCAATTAACTTATATATCTCTTTTTTCTCATTTTTATATAATTCAAAGAGAATAATAGTTTTTATTATGTTATGAGCTTGCATATTTTTGTCTTTTACATCAAAATAAGCCATCTTAAAAAAATCATCAGTTAAATCTTTTTTAAATTTAATTACTTCAGCGTAATCCGGCCTTGCAGTAAGGACATCTTTTTTTTGTGGTGTATCAGCTTGAATATAATTTAATAATTTCTTTATCATTTGATAAAATTTAATAATAAGTGCATTACTTTCTGAATTAAAGAAGTTTTCTATCTTGTATTGATATTCTGGTTGATTCTTAGTATATTCAACAATATTATTCATAAAAGTAGAATCAGCATTAGTATAAAAATAACCAATATATAAAAACATATATAACGCCAAGTATCTTTTAATTGTTTCCGTAATTTTAATTTGAACTTCTGAATTTTTAAATAGTTCTTTGATATCATTTAAATTCATTTGAACAGAATAAGTTTTTAGTAATTCATTCAATTCTTTTTGAAATTTAACAAAATTAGTTTCATTTAGAATTTTTTGAAATTTTTGGTCTTTAATCTTTACGGAAAAAAAGTCATCAATTAATTTATCTAATAAATCATCAATTTTACTAAGGTACATTTTAATAAAATATATTATTATAGAAGAAAATAAACTTTTAATTTATATCGTTTAAAAGTTTTGATTCGTTGAAGTTTGTTTAAATAATATATTAATTATTTTATTGGAAAAGTTATGTCAGAAAATGAGGAAATAATTTCGAATCTTATCAAGTTTGTTGAGTATGTTAAAAATAATGAATATATAAATAATATTTATATTTATGAATTAAATAGTTTAAAAATGATATATACAGATAAAATAAATACTAGTTTACATCATAGTAATGAATTAATAGATTTTATTTTACACAATATAGAATTTATAGTTGTAGATAATGATTTTAAAATAATTACATATTTGATAAAGAACAAAAATTTAGATGAAAAAACAAAAGAAGAAATAAGCAATAATTGGGGTGATTGTAAAGTATATAAAAATTATATTGGAATATATGTTATATTTTTTATACATGAAAATATAAAATATTATTGTACTAAATATAAAATTCAACATTATGAAAAAAGTATATTAGAACAAATTTCCCCAAATATTTTTGAAAATTATAATAATACACCATTACATAAGATTGTTATATCTCAACGTCTAAAACATATTTTATGTTATGATGAATCATTAAATCAAATCAATAATACAATTTATGATATAGATAATTCACAATTACATTTTTCATGTTTTGATGAATTAGATTTTGAACAGAATGATAACATTAAAAAAATGGAACTAAATAAAAAATTATTTAATGCAGGATATTTGATTATGTACAAAAATAACAAATATTTATTAAATAATAAAATTTATGAAAAAATTAATAACTTATTACCAAAATTTTCAAATATTAATAAGATCTATCTTGATTTATATAAAAGTGATAATCTTAATTTTGTAATAAATTATTTATCTTTATATCCATCCGATATAATTAAAAGAATAAATCTATCATTTAAAACTTTATCGAAAGAATATTTAAATATATATCATTTAACAAGAAAGAAAGCACATCCAGAGATATATGAAAAATTAGATGAAATGAATAAAAAAATATTATATGATTTACATACTATATTTATTGAAACAAGAAAGAGTGAATATATTATTAATAATGAAATAGCGGAAAAAAAATCATTAACTGTTGATACCGTATATAAATATTTTAAAAAGATAGATATTGATATAATAGAAAAAATATATTTAAATCGAAATGAATTAGTACAAATAATAAAAGAAGTATTTAATAATGACAATTTTAAAATATTTTTTGAAGATTGTATTAATACAAAAACAATAAGTTATTTACTTAATAAAAATTATTAATTTATTTTTTCTTAAGATTTTCTGCTAATTTTAAGATATGTTTATATTTGTTATGAAGAGTATCAATAGATTCTAAAATGGATTTAATCATTTTAGATGGTTCTAAAGCTTCTAATTTAAAAGTAACAGATTTAATCAAAAGATCAGGTTTACACATACCTGATGTGAGATTTGGATGTGATTGAAATTCATAATTAATTACTTCACCCATTGTATGATCTTCACCGTCTAAAATCAAAGATAGTTTAGAATCATTTTTAATCTCACGTTCATTAGCCATCTTTTCAATTTGTGCTTTAATATCTTCAATACGTTTTATAATGTGTTTACAACTTTTGATTAAAATAACATATTCTGTTTCTTGACCATTACTATGTAAATTTAAACTATAGACTTTATCATCATATGGTGCATAACTATTTACAGCAGAACGCCAAATAGTATGGAGTTCGCCAATACCTAAAGCTGCTTTCATATTAAATTTGAAAGAATCATTTGGACGTAATTTAACTAAAAGAATAGGATATGATTTATCATAAGATTCAACTTCTTCTCCATCTATATACATTTTAATATCATTTGTGGTAACTTGCATAATTTGATTAGAATTATTATGAACATTAAGATAAATCTTAATATCTTTTTCTAGAGGATGTTTTTCTCTATTTAAATCGGCATAATTAACATTCTTCCAATACTTATCATGAAGATGATATAGATCAATTGGTACATCATATATTGGTAAATTTGATAATCTTAGTTGTAAATATTGATTATCATATGCTGCACAAGTATTATGTTCAATATTTATTAATTGTGTTGGAAAAGCATATGTTGGTAACCCATTTGCTGCCACCCTACTAATAGTATTAATTAGTTTGGGATAAACATCTTTACCTTCAAATTCTAGATTAAGTTGACTGGATACAAAGTTCTTACGAGGGGTATATGATTTTACATTGAGATTTATATCTAAGTTTTTGCTCATTATATAATTTATTATATATATAAATATTTAAATCATAAAATTATAATATCAATTTTTTTTGAAATTAATAAGTTTTTAAAAATATATAATATATGGAAAAATATATTATAATCATTTTAGTTATAATTTTAATTATATATTTATTAAATAAAAATAATAATGAAGAAAATTTAACACTAACATTATCAGAAGAAGAACTTAATAAATTAAATAATGTAGTGGATTTATATCATGACGTAAATAATACAAAATATGCTGATATACCAAATATAGAAATTACAGGAGATTTTAATATTGGTGAAGAAAATATTAATCAATATGTAATTAATTATAAATATCCAGTTGGATGTTATTATATACAGTATCCAGATTCTAATATCAATATGAGTAGAATAGGTGACGAATTGATTACACCATTTCCTGAAGAAAAAAGTCCCGCAAAATTATTTGGAGGAGAATGGATAGAAGTTTGGGGAGGTGAATCTATTTATTTTAGAACTGGTAAAGAGGGTACTAATGCATACGAGGGTGAATCAAGAAAAGATGGTTTACAAAATTATGCATTAAAAAGAATGACAGGTACAACTAGTTGGGGACAAACTAATATTTCTATGTATGATTATGAAAAAATAGGACAAGGATATAGTGGTGTATTTACTTTGGTAGAAAGAAAAACTATTAGAGCAGATAAAGGATCAAAATACATTATGGAAACAAATTATAGTAATACTCTGTCTCATAGAAATAATTTTGATACAATTACATTATTACCAAATAATACATCTGAAGATGAAATTAGAGTTAAAAATAAATTAATAAAAATATGGAAGAGAATAAGATAAAATAAGATAAAATAAGATAAAAATATTATATTATAATATATGAATTTAAAAATAATTATATTAGTATTTTTATTACTATTTATAATATATAAATTACAAAATTATAATAATATAAATAATATAGAAAATTTAGAGACAACTAGTTCTATAATTAATTGTAATAGTACTAATAAGAATATTGTATTTAAAGATGTATATACAAAAAAAATAAAATTTAATAATTTGCTAAGAAATGAATATTTATTAAATTTATCTTACCCAATAGGGTCATTCTATGTACAATTTCCTGATATATCTAATAATTATTTATCAAAAGCATTTCCTGATGCACAAAAACCCGCAAATTTATTTGGGGGGGTTTGGGAAGAACAATGGTCGACCGATGCAATATTTTTTAGAACCGAAGGGGGTTTTTCAAATGAAAATCGTGCAACAAATGGTATTCAAGATTATGCTATTAGAAAAATTTGGGGGTGGACAAGTTGGACACAAGCAAATAATTATGATCCTGGTGAAGGTAATACTGGTGTTTTTGGAAATACTAAACCGATATCTATACCTGGAAGAGCTGATGAAGGTGCAGATGATGAGACAGGTATAAGAAATCATTTTGATTCATCCGCACAATCTTTAAGTTCAGATATAGAAGTAAGAGTAAAAAATAGAATTATAAAAGTATGGAAGAGAATTGGTTAATATAATTATAAAAATAAATTAATATATATATTAATAATATTAAATGATAATAATATTATTAATAATCATAATATTTGCTATATTATTATTTTCTAAAAAAGAAGGTTTTAATTTAAATTCAGAAGTATATAATAATATAAATAATTTATGTAATAAAAATAGTTTATCTGTATTTAATGGTTTAAATATAAGTTCTAATAGTTTAATAAATAATTATCAATTAGATTTATATATATTAAATGTTTTATATCCAATAGGGTCATTTTATGTACAATATCCAGATAAAAATAGTTCATCAAAAAAATTAGCATTTCCAGAAAATAAAAACCCAAATAATTTATTTCCAGCAACTAAATGGATTGAACAATGGAATACCGATGGTGTATTTTTTAGAACAGACGGACCATTAAGTGATATTAATAGAACAAACGGTACACAAAATTATGCA
>JACCEB012032792.1_pt1 | contig 10481 bp, 13 predicted proteins | sample 7454761 | NCBI WGS metagenome assembly JACCEB01 (sample SAMN15323454, study PRJNA562643) | freshwater metagenome | isolation source: river surface water | place: USA:Blue River Watershed | collected 2017-08-18 | reverse complement strand
CACTGTCAAGGGTGATAGTATTGAAGATAAACTTGAACCATCATTAGATGGTTTAGGTGATATCAAAATCACCCAACGAGATTGTCACGTTGTTCTTGGTCTGTTTGCTCCTGATAGATATGGGATTAAGTCCCACAAAGATTACAATACAGAATACCTTGGTGATAATTATAGGAGTATATCTATCCTCAAAAATAGATATGGTTCTGCTAATATCAAGAAAGGTTTACTGTTTGATGGTGCTACTCTGAGGTTTAAAGAATTACCTCCAGCAAAAGAATTTACAGGGTTTGATGCTCAACATGATTATCAAAAAACCCTCGAAGAGTTCTTGAATAGTTGAACAAAATTTCGTAACTTTAATAGTAAAACAAGTATTAATGGCAATCACATTACCCAAAAAACCAATTAAACCTGAGAGTCAGAACCCTAAAAAGTTGTTCCTGTACTCTCAACCAAAGTGTGGTAAAACTACAGCTTTGGCACAACTAGAAGGATGCTTAATCATTGACCTTGAAAGTGGCTCTGATTATGTTGAAGCTTTGAAAGTAAAAGCTACCAATCTTCAAGAGTTAAGTGAAGTGTTCCAAGCAATCAAGGACGAAGGTTGTCCTTACAAATACATTGCTCTTGACACTGTAACAAAGCTTGAGGAGATGGTGCTTCCATTAGCAAAGCAACTCTATATGATGACACCTATGGGGAAAAGTTTCACAGGAGATAATGTACTTACACTACCAAATGGTGCAGGTTATTTATACTTACGTGAGGCATTCTTCAAAGTGTTGAATCAACTCTACACCCTTGCTCCACACATTATTCTTGTAGGTCACTTGAAAGACAAGAGTATTGAGAAGAATGGACAAGAGTTGACAGCTAAAGATATTGACCTAACAGGTAAGATTAGAAGTTTGTCAGCTGCTGATGTGGATGCTATTGCATACATGTATCGTAAAGATAAAGATGTGAGAGTATCATTTCAATCATCAGATGAAGTAATTTGTGGTGCACGTCCTGAGCACTTGAAAGGTCAGGATTTAGTTCTTTCTACTCTAAAAGATGGAAAAGTAGAAACATTTTGGAATCGTATTTTTATTAATTAATTAAACCCCTAAACAATTTATTATGAGTTTCTTAAACTTAACCCAAGAAGATGTAAAAGTATTAGACAGCGTAGAAAAATATGTTGGTGTAATACCATTTAAAGTTAAAGCAATTAATCCTAACAAAGCTACATTGATTCAGTTAGGATATCCAGAGTCCATTATGGAACCTGTATATAAAGGTGTTGAAATCCTAGGTAAGACTTTCAACAAAGTAAGATTTATCTTAGAGAGTATGCCTTGCAAAACACATGATGGTAAAGATGTTAAACCATTCACTGTACAATATGACATCAACTTATCTCTACGTGAAGATGTAGCACAATCTGGTAACAAGAAGATCATCAATGATCATGGTCAAGATACATATGCTGCTAGTGTAGAGGATGCTGTTAATCGTGTTACCAAGAAAGATGGTAAGAGATGGTTCTCATCTAATGGTGCTCGTGTAGCAATGGAAGGTGAAGTGGAATTGTACAAATTCCTTCTAACTTATTCTCGTGCTAAGATTAACCCACAAGATAATCCAACAGGTATTAGCTTTGAATATTTCAAAGACATTGCTAATGGTGATATCTCTATGCTTGGTAAAATGTTTGGCACATCTGTATTCTCTGATTCAGGTATTAGAATCCTTGTTGGTATGAGAGCTGTTGAGAAGGACAACTCTGTTAGATACTATCCTCAGTTGTTCACTAAGTTGATGGGTAGAATTGATACAAGCTCCAACACTGCTATCATGAAGGAAGCTAATGCTCTTGGCTATGAGTTCTACAAGAAAGCAGACTTTGGTATGGATGACAAAATCAAAGTGTTCACTCCAACACCAGTGGAAGTACAAAAGACAGAAGAGAAACCACAAACAGGTTTATTATTCGGATAATTCTTTCTTATTTTTTGCAAACTGGGGTGGCGAGAGTCACCCCTTTTTGTTTTTAAACAATTAAAACTATGACAGTATATTTAGTAACTCCAACTAATGGAGATCCAAGAGTGTTTCTACATTTAGAAAATGCTCAGAAGTTCTTGAACTACATTAAAACAGATAGGCACACACAAATGGGTTGGATTGATTCAGAAGGTAGACATCGAGAGATACTACAAAATGAAGATTATACTACCTTTGCATCCCTAACCTCAGTAAAAGTTTATGATGCACCTAACACAAACGACAGTACAACAGCTGGTTGATGACTACCAAGTATGGACAGATTTTGTAGAAGATTTTAATTTAGGTGGTAGGATATGTTCACCATTTAGAGATGACAGAAAACCTTCCTTTGGTTGGTTTGAGCATACTAGTGGTACAATCCTTTACAAAGATTTTGGTAATGGTGAGACAGGTAATGTATATCAATATCTACAAAAGTTGTGGGGGGTAGGGGTAGATCAAGTATTGGAAACAATATCTGACTTTTATTCCTTACCTTTATCTAAAAGACCTAAATCATTTTTCGATGATACTATTACTAATGATAGCAATAACAGTTTCATTCCTAGTAATACTAGACGAGTGGAACAACAGGAACGGACTAAAGTAAAGTATAGAGTTGTGCCACTTGATAGAGTGGATAGCACATACTTTGAACAGTTTGGTATTAGTGAACTGCTATTGAAGCAGCACAATGTATATCAATGTGATAAAGTGTGGGCTATATATGGTAATGTAGAACGTCTGTTCTATACATATCACCCTAACAATCCTTGTTTTGTATACGTAGAAGATGGTGGATGCAAGATCTATCAACCAATTACACCAAATAAAGGTGAGAAATGGAGGAACAACTTTCCAGCAGGAACAATAGAGTGTTATTCCTTACTTCCACCATCTGGTGATATTCTTGTAATTACATCCTCTCGTAAAGATGTGATGTGTTTGAACTCCCTTGATTTAAATATTAGTTGCATTGCTCCAGTGAGTGAGAATAGCTACTCAGCTATAATAGAAAAGCAAACAGAACTAAATCAAAGATTTAAACATATCGTAGTCTACACAAACAATGATGATCCTGGTGTTAATGCTAGTATCAAACTTACACAAAAGACTGGATGGCACTATATGAATAATCCTAAAGATGATCCAAAAGATCCATCAGATTATTACAAAGAATATGGTGCAGAGAAACTAAAAGATTTAATCATTCAAAAATTAGAAAGATGTTGCAACATGAAGATCAACCAAATGAAGGAGGAGGAAGGACCCCCTTGGTACGAATAAATAGATACAGAAGTTGGTATCTAGGTCGTCAATTACCTAAGTTAAGAAATAACTTTTTAATGAGAGCTTCTAAAGAAGCTGATCTATCATTTCTTACACCAGAAGAAAGAGATCAACTAAAACAAGCTTGTGATATTCTTGATAAAGTTTATGATAACAGAAAAAAGAATAGTGAAGAGTACTTTGGTATTATATCAGAAGAAAGAAGAAAAGAATTAAAACAATTAAAAAAAGATGAAATTAGTAGAAGACAAAACAAGGTATGATGTTGAGAGCTTTGGAAGCAAATCAATATCAATGGAGATTGATGCCTCTAATACAGGTATCCTATTTAGCATATTGTCAGAGAATCTCTACTCTGATATTTATGGATCAATCATTAGAGAGTTAGTATCAAATGCCTGGGATGCTAACAAAGAAGCAGGCAATGGTAACAAACCAGTTTATGTACACTTCAATGGATCTACAGAAACAGATAGTGCTCACATTAGTATTGTAGATTGTGGTCCTGGTATTAGTGAGGATAGAGTGGAGAAAATCTATGGTAAGTATCTAGCTAGTACTAAGAGAGATACCAACGAACAGATTGGTGGATGGGGGTTAGGTAGTAAGACACCACTTGCATACAATGATTACTTTCAGATAAGTACTGTATGCGATGGTAAGAAATACATCTACATCATGAGGAAAGGTGTTAGCAATACAATCTTGGAGTTACTTCATACTAGTAACACAGATGAAGCTAATGGTACTCAGATCAAAATCTACATGAAGGAAGAGGATGACTTAGTTGATTTCTTTAATAGTGCTAAAGATCAACTAGCTTTCTTTGATAATGTATTGTTGTTAGCTAATGAAGAAGCTCTGTTGGTTTCTTATGGTAGTAGATACAGTCCTAAGCAGATTACTATTGAAAAGATTGATGAGTTTAATTCCAAAAAGATCTACAACTTTAGACACTTCTCAATCTGTACTGACAATGATAATAGTTGTATTGTATTAGGTCAAGTGAAATATCCATTACCAAAAGATGTGAATCTTGGTTGGGCTGGAGATGAAATAGGTATTAAATTCAATATTGGCGAGTTGCCTGTTACTCCATCTCGTGAGGGTATTCTATGGACTCCTGCAGCAATGGAACTATTTAAAGAACGTTTCAGTGCAGCTGCAGAAGAGATGCAAGCATTAGTCAAGAAAGAATCAGGTGTAGAAGTTGGTATTGTTGATTACTATTTGAATGATTCATCACTACAGTTTATCACTATTGATGATGTAAGATACATTTTACCAGCTAAAATGCATTCAACATACAATAGTTTTAATCCTAGTAAACATATTGATCTAACTAATCGTCCTCATTGTAAGTATCTCTCTTATACTAACTATACTGCATTTAGTAACAATGACTTTGAAAGGGTATTTCAATCTCTAATTAGTTTGAAGAGTAAGTATTGGGAACATTATTCTTCCAAACTACGTGAGTCTAAATGGAGTAGAAAGAATTTCAAAGATGTACTAAAGGGTTCTGGTAATTATCTAAGTTTTGATCCTAATGTGGATAATCCTACTGTGAAACGTGATTATTTGGTATACAACAAAAGTAAGTTTACAGATAATGTTTATTTCTTAAATCTTTCTTACAAGTCTACTAGATCTGTACGGAAATCATACGTACACTTTTTGAATTATTATGCAGAACATCAAAAGATGTTTCGTCCAGAGTACACTAAAAAGCAGATCTTTCTTTCAATATTGGAAGACATCAAAACAATCTGTGATAAGTATGAGAGATTCTATGATTTACCTTTCAATAAGGTAGCAGTAGCTGGTACTAAGAAAACTATTCCTGCAGATAGTGTAGCATACAATGTATGTTCTTTGAAGAAAGAATACTATGGTATTGAACCATTAAGTGTTAAGGGTGATAATATCCAGATTGACAAGTTCCTTAAACTTAAAGGTAAAGTAATGAGGAAGGGTGCACCTGATTTCTTAACATATCTTCATGGTGGAATAGATTCAGCAGATCAACGTATCTATTCTATTGCTGATAGTAAATTTGAAAAGTACAAACATTTATTTAAACAAACTATTGTGGAAGAAAATTATGATGTAAGATTAGCAAATGCTGCTGCATTTGAACTATTCTATTGTTCAATCTCTGATAAGTATAGTAAGAGTGATTGGATTAAAAAGTTTGCAAATTGCAAACAGTTCTTGGATGATGTAGACACACCATTGCAAGTAATCAATCAGTATATCAAAATCTTTGGTTATGAAAGAGGTTATTCTAGTGGACGACCTAAGAGTTTAGAATCTGCACAGTTTAATCACTTACCAACAATGAAAATATTGATGACTTATTATCAAGAAAAAGGTTGGATTAATCAAGATATTGTTCGTATCTTAGAAGATGTACACCACAAAATGGAAGTTTTAGAGTTTACAAAACACATCAAAGACACTGGTTTTAAAGATCCTGTAATTACACAGATGATCACCACACAAATGCTTCGCTCTGAGCATACAACGAGAGCACAGAAAATTCAATTATTAACTAAACAACTTAAATCAAAGTAATGAAATACTTTATTATTAACAAGAATGCTAATGTAGTATTCGACAATGGTGATATGATTGGTAAAAACAATCTCACTGATCAGGAGTTGACCAACTTGAAGCTTGCCATTATCAATGGTAGTGAAGAGCAAGTTAGACAAATCTTGGCACCTGAATTATCTATTGAAGCGAAAGCTACATTAGAGGTAAAGAAAATGCTAAAACAAGTAGATTCCTTACCATGTGATTCACCATTTGTTCTTAGAGATTTTAATATCTTTATGAAAGATTTCCCTGAAGTTCCAGTACCAAAGACAGTAGTACAAATGTACTATTCTTTTGAAACTGAGCAAGATAGAGAATCAGTGTTGAAATTCTGGAAACTGTTGGTACTAAATCCAAATACAAGGGTAAGGAATGAATTACCTAAGTTTTTGTTTAACAATGGCTTTCACCTTACACAAGATGGTTTGATTGTTACATTCCGTAGAGCATGGAATAGATCAGATAAGAACCTTAACTTGTATGAGTGGGTGATCAATGAGTATAGCAGAAGAAAGTTACAGAAGAAGAAAGTAAAAGATCTTCCTGTATATGAATTGGATGGTGTATTTAGCATCTCTGATACTAAACCTGAAGGTTCTACATTCAGAGGTGATCTAGATGTTCTTTATGCTGAAGCACAAGAGCAAGTTAACTCTGATGATGCTACTAAGTATTATGCAGATCATGCTACACAAACTAGATTCTATATCAATGATACACCACAATATGGTAATGTTTATTATCAGGTAGGTAAAACTACTAGTGTAGATAGAGATCATTGTGATGCTAACTCTCGTAACAGTTGTTCTAAAGGTTTGCACTCTGGTGTTCCTAACTATGTTGTAAACAATAGAGGATTTGGTGATACAATCTTTATGTGTTTAGTTAACCCATATGATGTAGTATCATCTCCTGAAGATGGTTGGTGTAAGATCCGTACTTCTGCAATCCATATCATGTGTACTATTACAGGAGAAGAGTTGGAAGGTTATCTTACTAACAAAACATCTTTGATTGATTTTGCATCACCAATCTATCATCAGGAATCTCTCTTACGTATCTTTAAAGATATGCAATACACCCCTCATACAAATGGTTTAACACCAGAGGAGTACAGTTTTGCTACAACAGATGCTATTCTTAAAACATATGATGCTTACATCTCGAGCAGAAATATTACAATGTTCATTGATGAAGAAGAGGAGTTAGATGACTGTTATTTTGATGAAGATGATGAATCCATCGAATGGTAAATTAACAAAGGGGAGTGAGAGCTCCCCTTTTTATTTGTTTAAAATTTAAAAATAAGAAAATGACACAAGAAGAATTTATGAATCTATCAGAAGAAGATAGACAAAAAGGTATGTTAGTATTAGATAACTGGCATCATAAAGACAAGTATATGGTGGATGATATAAAACCAGGTGATCTAATTACAATTGCTTGTGGTGGTTCAATATTTCATGGTATATTTAGAAGATTCACTGATAAAAGTGTTCAATACTATGGTATTAACAAGTATACACTTCAAGGTAAACCACATGTAGCTTACATTAATGTTCCTGCAGGTAATAGAGTTTTTAGAATTGCAAAAGGTAATATGGATAATCTTGCTAAAGATTTTCAAATAGGTTATCACATTTGTAGAGAACACCTAATTAAAGAAGGATTGATTAAATAATAAAGGGGGCATCAGCCCCCCTTATTACTAACCCTAAACAATTTAAAACAAAAAACAATGGACAACAGTTATGAATACGAAGATAACTTTGTATACAATGGCAAAGCGTACAATTATTATCTTGAGTACAAAGTAAAGGATCATTCTTCAGAACTCCAAATCTTTTTAATAGAAAATGATGAAATTAGTGAATTTCCTATAACAAAAATTACTGATTTGGATGAGTTCTGGGATCAAGGTGACTATGGTCGTGTCACAGCAAATCATTATAAACGTACTGGATGGGATGATTGTGAGGTAAGTGAGAGTGTTGAATGGTACACATTAGAGGATGCTCTAAGAAACTATTCAGAATTTAGAAATGAACTAACCCAATCAGTAAAAGATTATGTTGAAAAGTATAGTGTTATCGGGGAAGAAACTATCTCCTGAAGAATGTAGAAAGAACATTCTAGATGTATTTGATATGTCTACCCTTGAACAAAGAGAAGAGGGTAAACAGTGGTATATTAAAGCACATGAGATGTGTTTTGATGTGGCTCTCAAATACATGATGCCTGAGCATCAAGTTGTTGGTATTTTGAGTGCACTTAGTCCAAGAACTAGTTGGGAGATTAACCAACGTAAATTGCAAGAAGTGCTTAGTAAAGGTACAACATTTGCTACTGGCTTACAGATGGACAAAGTAAAGAGGATATTCCAAACTGACTTTGAATCTACTGTGTTGGATATTTTGAATGGAGAGAAAACAAAGAACTTCTATTTGAATATTAAGAAGCCTTCGTCACCTAAAGCTGTGACAATTGATACACATGCAATCAGAGTAGCGTACAAAGATTTCAAAAGAGAGATCTCTGAACCTAGTATGAAGCCCAATCAGTATAGATTTTTTGCTGAGGGGTATGTAGATGTAGCAAAGAAGTTAGATGTTCTGCCTAGTCAATTACAAGCAATTACGTGGGTTACTATTAAAAGTTTGTATTCTTGATATATATTTGCACAAAAGTGCAAAACATGTCTAAGAAAACAAACAAGAGCGAGAATTATATATTCATACCTGGCAACACCCCCTCTTCTAAAAATGGTCGAATATGGACTGGTAGTTATAGTATTGGTAGTAAGGTTACTATGGAATACTATAAGAATAGCAAACAGGATTGGATTGATAATAAAGCTAGATTTCTTGAGATGTTGAAGGGAAAAAGAAAACCTTACAAGATAGAATTTACTTTTGTTAGAAACTCAAGGAGAAAGTTCGACTACATTAATCCTGCACAAACAGTGCAAGATATGATGGTTAAGTATGAGTGGTTAGAGGATGACAACGTAACAATAATGATACCATTTTTTGGCAAATATTCCGTTGATAAACTCAATGCTGGTGTGTATATTAGAGTACTGTAAGATTTATGGACTACAAAGAAAAATTAGATAATGGCCTTACCGTGGTAAATATGGTGGGCAAAGTGTTTGAATCAGATGTAAAATATGATTTTGAATCAGAGGGCTACGAGCCTATAATGAATGGTCATGAGAACCATCAAAACAAAACAGATATCCTTACCAATGATTTTAGAATTCAGTGTAAGTGCACAGCACAAGCATTGGATTACAAGAAGATATTGAAAGAGATGCCTGGAGATAGAATTAAGGTAATTGCTTACAAGCATATGCACAAGATGTCTGAAACAGATTATGATGTGCGTGGTAAGTATGCAATCCTTGAGTATGAGGATTTTATTAAACTAATGCAAGTTTATGCAAGAAGAACTAAATTACAATAAGTTAGAAGCATTGAACCAGTCATTTTTAAAGAAACTAGTTAATGGCCCAAAAGCTATTATCGCACCTGAGAGAGAAGATACAGACTCTCTCAGGTTAGGTTCTTTAGTAGATGATATGATTTGTGATGCAGAGATTGTAGCTGACAAGTATGCTACATGTACAATCAAATTACCAAGTGATACAATTATCAACATCATTGAGATGGTGCTACTATCTAGTGATAGTGGTGATCTATCTACATTAGATGAAGAGATTATTGCAGCTTGTAATAATTATCAGTATCAATCAAGATGGAAAGATGAAACAAGAATAGCCAAGATTAAAGAAGAAGGAAAAGAATACTTTGAATTTAGAAAGAACACAGGCAACAAAGTAGTTGTGGGCCCTGATATGTGGATACTTGCTGAAGAGATGAGGGATGCATTACTAAATGATAGATATGCTAAATTTATATTTGATGAAGATCCAAAGTTAGAATCACACTATCAATTTGTAGCAACAGGTGAAATAGAAGGAGAACTATGTAAAGGTAAACTAGATAAAATTGTTATTGATCACGAACTAAAAGTAATTGACATCTACGATATTAAGACAACAAGTGATGGTATTAGTTCATTTAAAAGTTCTTATCTAAAATATAGGTATGATATTCAGGGTGAATTCTACAAGAGATTAGTAGAACAAATGTATCCTGATTACATAGTATCAAACATGGTGTTTGTTGTGTGCTCGTATGCTTATAAACCACTAGAGGTAAGACAATTCATGATGACTAATGATGACCACAAGAATGCTTACAATGGATTTAAATTAAACCACAAAGAATACAAAGGTATCAAACAACTTATTGAAGATTACAAATGGTATAAAGAGAATCAAGAGTTTGAATATAGCAGAGATCATGTAAACAACATGGGTCAATTTATGATTAACTTGGTAGTTGATTAGAATTTAGTTAACTTAGTGGTGTTAACTAAATTTAAGTAGTATGTTAGATAAACAAATTTCTATTCCAATTCACAGAGAAGAACATGATGGTAAGTTGTGTTCTTTTTTTATTTCTGCAATGTTAGAAATACATCAACTAGAT
>JACCEB011251778.1_pt1 | contig 10483 bp, 13 predicted proteins | sample 7454761 | NCBI WGS metagenome assembly JACCEB01 (sample SAMN15323454, study PRJNA562643) | freshwater metagenome | isolation source: river surface water | place: USA:Blue River Watershed | collected 2017-08-18 | reverse complement strand
GGCGTTTGAGTGTGCCCACACAAGTCACCGGGTAGGTTGCTTGAATCTGTAAGTAATTACAGATCTAGATGGATGGTGATCTCGCTAGCAATAGTTAGACAGAATCCGGCTTATAGGGCGACTCTTCATTATTTCTGGTTCAGAATCTAAAGTACGGCTATGGACCAGGATTTAGACAACTTGACTCGTGAAGAACTCGTGGCAAGTGTGAAGGAACTTAGAGCCGCAATTCGAGAGCATCGTGACGCTTCCCTTCATGATCTTTGTTGGTATCAACCGAGATTATGGGGATTGCTACCTGAAAAATCTTCTGTTGAGGTTCAAGTACCTATACGTGAAAAGTTTTTGAAAGGCTGTGAAATCTTTCGAAACTCACTTGATGCTCAATTACCAGGAGCTCAGAGGGTGAATGTTGACTTTGAGAGTTGATCCGGCTTACAGGGCGAATCTTCTCCTTCTTTTTTCAAATCGTGATTTGGATAATTCGTAAGATTCTGCAATGAGATTTTGGTTTGAATTCCATGTTTCTTGCGAGGGATTAAGTACTTGAACCCAATTCATCCAGGCATAGATTGGATGGGGCATAAAAAGATTGATCTGCGTGAAATCGTGCCCTGTCTCAACAACTCCTCCCTTTGCGGGTCTAGGTGGCTTGGGCCCGAAAAGCGCTTCATAGGAATCTCGAGACACTCCAAAGGAAACTCTGAATATGCCGCCTCTATCCAAGTTTGAAGCCCTGTCATTTTCACCATCTGATTCTTTTATAGTCACAAAGTAGGAACCATGAGCGGAGGCTCCTTTGGGATTGAAGAAAAGCGAAGTCTCACCCCAAGTTCTCTTCACAGAGAGGTGATTGAAACGATTCAATAGATCGTCAACGATCTCTTCTACCTGCACCTAAGCATTCTAAAGTAGGGTCAGGCACTTTCTTTGAAATCGTGTACATGAAAACGAGAGTATGCGTTTTCATTTGGGCAAAATCGTGGACAAGACTGATTCCTGAGCACGGCTAGGGCAATTTTGTCTCAATCCGGCTATAGGGCGACTCTTCTTTCAACTCTTCTGCATTATTTGTATTGAGCTACTAGGTCTCTGATCACAAATTCCCATGGCTTTGGTTTTAGGCCAAAGGTCTTTCGTGACTTCTCATCACTCATGATGAATGGTTCATTAAATTGATACGCAGTATGACTTAGCTCGCGCATTATCGGGTTAAACAAGCCAAGAGTTTTTTCGATGATTGGTGGGACTGAGCTCACCTTTGGATCCTTTATGCCTAACTCAAGTGCGATATCCCTAATCACATGTCTTTGTGTCATGGGGCCATTGCTTGGGACATGCCACGGGCTGCCCCAAGCAAATTCCTCCTGTGCGACCAGCATCATTAGATGCGCTACATCATCTGGGTCAGTCCAGGTATGAAGTTTGTCTAACGACCCAAGCAATCGAACGCTTTTTCCCTGCATCAATCTTGGAACCACGCGATCGCCCATTCGACTTTGATCGGATGAGCTTATGTAGTCAGACCCTCGAACTTCAGTGGCCCGAATTTTTCCGGCGTCGTGGAGTTCTTTAACTTGCAGCCACATGTCAGCCCGAATTCGTCCATTTTTCCAAGTCGCTCGTAGTGGCAGATCTTCAGTGAGCACTCCTTTATGAGGTCCATACCCGTAGAGATTTGAGCAAGTAATAAGAACCGCATCTTTCTCCATACTGAATTCAGTGACTGCGTTTTGAATGGATGGCCACTCCTTATCCCATTTGTTGTAGGGGGGATTAATGCAGTTGTAAATGAAATCTGCCTTAGGAGCAGCCGATCTCAAGCTCTCTACAGATGATGCATCGCCCTGGATTCTTTCTACATTTGCAATAGAAGGACCCTTGGAAGAGCGCGAAATCAGCAAAACCCGCTTACCTCCGCCACCTAATCGGGCAGCAAGTTTGGTGCCCACTGTTCCGCTTCCAAGAACGACATGAGCTTCAGTCATCTTTAGGCCCGACTCTTTGAATTCAAGCTCTTACCTCGAATAATCAACCAGAGTCCGATGAAGAGGAACCAGAGTTGAACAATTGTCGTTCCCAGGAAGATTGCTGAATCACCAGAATCTAGGCCAATAATCTCGGTCGACGTCCAAAACAAACCCAAAGCTGAGATTAGACCAAAAACGCTAAACCAATTGGGCAGAGTCTTTTGCCGTAGGTTTCCAATTGATAGGAGAAGAATTGCGAGAGCAGCAAAGATACTTACGCCAAGAACTTCACCGATTGTCCCGCCGTAGGAATTAAGTGCATCAAATGTTGTGCTTATTGTGTAGCGCTGCTCTTCTGTAACTGATCCGTTCCATATATCGGCTAGGTCATACATGGGAACTAGCCAGCGAATGATTCCGATGCTTCTTGCTAGGGCTGAAGCTATGGCGAGTGCGATGATTATCCTCATCAAGATTCCAGCATTCTTCCCAAAGACAAGTTCACTAAGTAACGCGATAGAAACTACGAAGAGAATCGAATAAACCAGGTAGGCGAAGTAGCCCGCCCGAACCGCACCTTCATTTTCAAGCAAGCGTGGGAGAGCTATCGATGCTGGGTCATCCAGGCTATCTGGCCAGTCTATTGCTGCTCCAAGCACAAATGTAGGAATAAATATCAGCAATCCCTGAAGAATGCTCACAAAACCTGACCATTTAATAACTGACCGTTCTAGCATTTTTACTCCTTATTCTATGAAAGTGTGATTGATGTTTAGTGATTAATTTGAAATCGCTTCAGCGACTTGGGAGCCCACCAGTTGCGTTCGCCAAAGAGACGCATAAGTGCAGGGACTAGAAGTGCTCTAATCAAAGTTGCATCCAGCAAGATTGCAAAAGCCACTCCGAATCCCAGTAACTTAATTGCGGTAACTCCACTGGTCACAAACGCAGCAAAAACAATAGCCAGAATAAAGGCAGCCGCCGTGATTATTCGCGCAGACTTTTGAAGACCAATAGCAACTGACTCTGTATTGGATCTACCTGCATCATGTTCTTCTTTGATGCGAGAAAGGAGGAATACTTCATAGTCCATTGACAATCCAAAGGCCACGATGGCAACCAGCACCATCATGTTTGTATCGATAATTCCTGTGACGATGAATTCACCAACAACTGATTGAAGATTTCCTTCTCCGAATACCCACCATAGAACACCAATTGTTGCAGCTAGAGACAGGAAATTAAGTAGAACAGCTTTAATTGGAAGTATTAGCGATCCGGTAAAGGCAAATAGCAACAATAGAACTATAAGAACTACCCAACCGAAAACAATAGGTAACGTGTCAGCTATAGCGCCTTGTGTATCCGCGTAGTCCGCGGCAGCACCACCAACGAGCATTCCATCCGGTGATGGGAGAGCTCTTATTTCCGCAATGAGTGCCTCACCCGCCGGAGTTCTTGGTTTCATCAAGTGAATTGCCTCAACTCGAACAACTTCGCCAACTGTCTGAGGCTCGCCAACTCGGGCTATTCCATCCAATGTTGCAAGTCGAGTTGCGAAAGAGGCGATCTCATCAGTTTGAGAAGCCCCTTGAGGGAAAACAATCTCAATGGGATTCCCTTCTTGTCCTGGGAACTGCTCAGCTATAAATTGTGAGGAAATATATGCGCGATCAGTAGCAGGTAATTGATCCGTGTCTACTTGGCCGAACTTCGCGTTACCGATCGGGGAAATAAAGAAGAAGAGAAGTGCAAGCGACCCAGCAACAACCGTGACAGGTCTGCGCATAACAAAACGGGCTACTTGGGCCCAACGTCCATCTTCGCGTTGGATAAGTGCGCCGCGCCTTACGCGACCTTTATTTACTTTCTCTCCAAGCATGGCCAAAATAGCTGGAAGTGGAACTAGCGCACCAAAAACTGCCAAAGCCACAACTGATGCACCTGCGTATCCCATAGATTTCAGGAAGTTTAGAGGGAAGAACATCAGTGAAATTAAGGTAACTACGACTGTAAGTCCAGAGTAGAAAACTGTTTTTCCAGCAGTTTTCATAGTGTTAACAATTGCAGCTTCCTTACTTAATCCCTTGGCAAGCTCCTCGCGGAATCTATTCACGATCAATAACGCATAATCAATTCCAAGTCCAAGGCCGAGTCCTGTTGTTAGGTTAAGGACGAAAACACTTACATCAGTGAAGAGGGTCAGCAGATACATCACAAAAAATGTTCCAATAATCGCCGTGACCCCAATAACCAAAGGCATAGAGGAAGCAACAAGAGCCCCAAAAACAAGAAGCAAAAGAAGGAAAGTCAATGGAACTGATATAAATTCAGCTACCTTGAGATCTTCTTTGATATTGCCGTTAATCGCATTTGCAAATACCGCCTCACCCGAGACATAGACTTCAAGGTTCTTGTAGACACCGTCGTATTTATCTTGGTACTGACCTCCAATCTTGTCCGTCTCAGTGAAATCGGTGGTCTTGAAATATATGAACATCAATCCCGAGCTTCCATCTTGGCTCTTCAGGAAGGGGGAGTTGCCTGAAGTCCAGTAAGAGATGACCTTGTCAGTATTTGAGTCATTGCGGATTTGCGACTCAAGCTCTTGAGCGGAAGTCACGACCTCGGAGTCATTTACGGACCCTCCCTTGGTATGCACGGCCACAACAAGGGAAGGGTTCCGTTCGTCGAAGGTGTCTTTTAAATACTCCGTAACTTTTGCTGAATCACTAGATGGATCGCTATATCCGCCGCTATCAAATCGCGAGAATGCTTGAGAGCCAAGTCCACCTGAGATCAATATGCCCAGAATGAATAGGATGAAAACGCCCTTCCGACGCTTTGCCGCAAAGTTGCCTAGCTTCTCAAACATGAATTTTCTCCCTTATCTTTACACTGCTCAGATTATGTGTGCCTATTTGAACAATGTCAAGATTGTTGAGAGAATTTTGCTATGGCAACTAGAGCGGCAGCCAAGGCCCCGTATCACCATGGCAATCTGGAGACGGCCTTGGTGGATGCGGCAATCACTTTGGTGCGTAAGTACGGCCCCGATCAGTTATCTCTACGAGCTGTCTCAGCAGAGATTGGCGTAAGCCCCAGTGCCAGCTATCACCACTTTAGGGACAAAGATGCTTTGATCAGCGCAATTGGCGAGCTGCTCTTTGATCGCTTGGCAACAATGCAAGAGAAGGCGATTGCAAAAGTCAAAGGCAAAGGGGGTCCTGCCTCCATTAGGAAGTTTGAAGAAATGGGCCATGCCTACTTTGCTTGGGCGACTTCCGAACCAAATCTCTATCGACTTATGTTTGGCGGCTATTGTGAGATTAACATGGAAGATCATGACAGCAAGGCTTGGATCTTACTTCGCGATGCACTTGATCAACTAGTTGCAGAAGGTGTTCTGGACAAAAATTTGCGCCCAGGGGGCGAAATAATCGTTTGGTCAGCGGTGCATGGAGCAAGCTCTTTAGCAATTGAGGGCTTGATGTCTCCATCAGAATTCCCCATGGTGTTGAAGAGTATTCAAAGATCTTTAGGAATAGAGACGAGGGGCAAAAAATGAGTGATGCAGCACGTTGGATGATTGCTTTGGCATTCATCTCGTTACCAACAATCGCCTTTGGCGGTTACTTCTTACTTTCAATTCTCAAGCGCCAAGCTGGCACTGAGAATGTCACATCAGAACAACGCGATTACTTCCGTGCAGGCCATGCTCATGCTGGAGTACTAGTGCTTCTTGCAATCGTGGGCCAGATAGTTCTTGATGATTCTAGATTTAACGAATCGATTACTTGGGTGCTAAGGATTGGATTATTTGCTGCTCCACTTCTTATCTCTGGAGGCTTCTTTGGAGGAGCTCCTCGCACAGCAGGTGGATCGACGACACCACTCATCAAGCTGATCCCACTTGGCGCAATTGTGCTTGCAGTAAGCACCATTGGTGTAGGTGTTAGCTTACTGATCTGAAAACTTGGCTGTGAGTTAAGGCCGCCTGAAAGCGCTTTTAGCAAGTTAATTATAGTTTTGTGAGTTTTCAATTAATTTCAATACATGTTAACTATTTGGGGGGCAAAGTTCAGGTCAAATACATTTCTTGAGCTTGCTGTTACGCATAACAGTCTCGTCTACGGCTTACAGGGCGAATCTTCTTTTATTTTTCACTTAGAGGTTAAAAGTCGGACCGCAATGATTTAGTAAGAAGCACGGTCAACGCTGTTAAGAACAAAATCAATGCCAGGACCAAATATGTATTGTTTAGCCCGAATCGTTCAACAGAGATTCCGGCCAGTACCATTCCTAGCGGTGGAGCTGCGTAGAAAGCAGCAGTTTGAACGCCGAAGACACGACCTTGTTGATCTGCTGGAACTCTCTCTTGTATTAATGTGCTTATGAGTGGATTGAATGGACCCCAAGATAATCCCAATACAAAAGCAGAAGCAATCAAAATTGGTAATGGAGGAAGAAAAGACATTGGAATGACGCTAATCGCGCTTCCAATCAGAGTCATTCGCACTTGTGTTCTTCTGCTGAATTTATAGCTTATCCATCCGTAACCAAAAGCGCTAATGGCGGATCCGCCGGCTAGAGCAGAAATAACTAGACCTAGCCCTCCAGGGTTTTCTAGTTCTTCAAAGTAGGTTGGAAGGATTACGGATTCCGTTGGTAAATAGACCGCTGCCAGAATCAATATCGAAACGGTAATTGTTCGCAGTAGTCGATCTCGCCAAAGTATCTGAAATCCGACTCGCAGGTTTCTGTCACTCTTGATACCGGATGCTTCCAATAAATCTCTAGCTTTCTTGCCAGAGTCTTCAACCTTCAAAACCATGATTGCTATAGAGGCAAGCATGAATAAACCAGCTACTACCCAGAAGGAGTTTATGGCGCCAACGGCGGAGATGAGCCACGCACCTACCGCTGGGCCGAACACCCAAGCGACACCCAAGAAGCCATCATGGATTCCATTAAGTCGATCTTGATTGATTCCCGAAGCTTTTGAAACATCTACAAGTAAGGTTTTTCTCGCTGTGTAACCAGCGGGATCGAAAATTGCTCCTAAGAACGCTAAGAACATTATTGATGCATTAGACAGTCCAATTGTCGCAGCAACAACGGGAAATGACACAACTGACAATGAAGAGAAAACATCCGCAAAAATGCTGACGGCTCGCCTTCCAAAATGATCCACCATCCAGCCGCCTATGGGGGAAATTAGTAATCCAGGAAGAGCTGACACAGCAACAACAAGTCCAGCAAAAGCAGGTGAGTCTGTCCGTTCCAGGATTAGCCAAGGAATTGTGATCATGACAATTGAATTCCCAAGCCCGGACGACAAATTCGAGAGTTGGAGCAAAAGTACTTTTGGATGCATTCTCATATGCGAAGAAGCTTACCGCTTGGATAGTTAATACCGATTTTCATGATTCCCATGTATTTCCGCTTGTTGCATTAATGCTACATAGCATATATGCTATTTCTTATGAGTCGCAATCCAGAAGAACCGGTCTATAACCGAATTGAAGAGGTTAGAACGGACCTTGGGCTCTCACGCCAAGAACTAGCTGACAAGGTCGGGGTTCATTACCAAACAATTGGATACCTCGAGCGAGAGGAGTACAGCCCTTCACTCGTCCTGGCCCTGCGCATTTCAGAGGCTCTCAAAACCCCCCTATCTGAACTCTTTTCTCTCACTCAATTCAAGAAAGGCAGATAAATGTCTGAACTATCGATTGTTATTGTGAACCTCGCTGCGTTGGCAATCGCTTATCTATACATCTACCCCAAGTATGCAGGTAATGATGTCAAGAGAATGGCTTGGTTAGACACCGCTGTAGGTGGAGTCGCTTTGCTGGTTTTGGCTCCCTTCAACTGGGGTGCACCGAGTGATTACACATTCTTCGCTTTTGATAGCAGTTGGTGGATATTCGCCATTTTCTCCTACGCCTTACTCGAGCTTCCACTCTTCTATTTTTATGTAAAGGCACGTGGTCTTGGGCCGGAATATCGCAATCTTTTCAAATCAAGTGGCGGTGGATTCACTGAGATGGCAAGTGAGAAGTCTGTGAGAAAACAACTTTCAGATACAAAGTGGGATGGATTGAGGACTAGAGGCGCGCTTCGGTTTCTCGTTTTCGGAACAAATATCACCATGATCGCCGGCACAATATTTCTCTTCAGAGTTGGCGATAACGGTTGGGCTTCTCTGATAGTTCTGTACATAATTGCCATTTTTGTTTTCTGGTTCTTGCTCCGCACCGCAGTCCGTTTGATTCCTGATGCTCCCGATAGAGCTCTTGACGAGCGATTGATCCAAGAGCGAAATAGTGTCTATCACAGGGCTTATCAATACTTATTCGGTGTCTCTGCACTACTAGCGGGAGCGCTACTGGGTTATTCAGTGGGCCAGGATTTTGGCAATGACAGCGATGGTTTCAACTACACCTTGCAATTAACCTGGCCACAGATAAATGCGATTTTCTGGCTGGTCTTTGGTTATGCATACATGCTCCCCTCGCTAATCATGGCCTGGCGTGAGTCAAGACGCATGGATAAGAAATCATGAATATAGAGGAGTGGGGTCTCATTGGAATATTCATCGCGGGAGCAATTCCGTGGATGGAAGCAATTGCCGTCGTGCCAAGCGGAATCGTCCTTGGGCTAAATCCATCAGCGACTGTAATTGCTGCTGCGCTTGGTAATGCAATCACTATTTTCGTGTTTGCTTATTTAGGCTCAACTATTCGATCAAAAATCATCGAGCGAAGGATTTCAAAAGGTAAATCAGCCGAATCCCCTAAGTTTGAGAAGGCACTTAGAGCATTTGATCGCTATGGCATATATGGAATGGCTTTCTTGGGACCGATAATTATCGGTACCCAATTTGCGGCGGCCGCTTCAGTAGCAGCTGGAGTTAAACCGTTACGCGCTTCTATCTTGATAACAGCAAGCATGATTCTTTGGGCAACCGGAATTGCTGCCCTCATGGTTGCCTTTGACCTAACCTTCGAGTTGATCTAGGAGAGAGCCATGCAGAGAGACATAACACCCGATGTGCTCCGCGGATTTGCACTTCTTGGAATCTTGGTCGTCAATATTCAGTTTATGGGTCTTAGCAGTGCTGAAGGTGCACGTGGAGAATGGGCGCTTGGGCTTGGAAACGGGTCTGCAACATTCATCATAGCTTCGATATTCACCGGAAAGTTTTATCTTCTTTTTTCCTTCCTCTTTGGTTATAGCTCTAATTACATTATTAGAGGTGAGCGCGCAAACAGAACTAGATGGGTAAAGCGTTGCTTTATCCTGATGGCACTTGGAATATTGCACTTCACCTTCCTCTGGCATGGTGACATCATCTTCGTTTATGGAATCTTTGGATTGTTACTAATTCCATTTTTCTTTCGCGCTGATAAGACCTTAAAGATTTGGGCTCGCGTAGTTTATTTGGTGAGTTCAACCATCATTTTGCTAGTTGGGGTTTTGGTATTCGTTGGAGAGCGTTACTTTCCTGAGGAGAGTTATCAGACTCCGATGGATACGAAGATAGATCAACTGCTATTAAACGGCACCTTTATGGAAGCGATTCCAGCGCGTTTGGAGCTTTGGACCTATGGTGTCGCGACTGGAATTTTTCTGCAGGGCGGATCGGCATTTGCTGCATTTTTACTAGGGCTACGGATGGCTCGGAGCCAGTTCTTGTCATCACCAATAGATACGGAGAAAAACAATCAGTTGATGAAAGTTGGACTTCTCCTAGGTGCTCCAATTCAGTTGCTATCAGCCGCACTACTCGTATGGAATGAGCAAAAAGCTGAGCCTTCTGAAGCAACTCATATTTTGGCTCTATTTGTCTCGTTTATTGCTGCACCTTTGCTATCAATGTTTTACGTTGGGTTGATGCGTAAGTTGGTCGAAGAAAAGTCTCATCTAGTTTCGTGGATGAAGCCAGCAGGCAAGATGTCTTTGACTATTTATATTTCACAATCAGTAATTACATCTATGATTTTTGGTCCTTGGGGATTGGGGTTATTCCAGCAGCTGCAGACATGGCAAGTTTTGTTGCTAGCGATCGGCATATGGCTTGCATTGGTATTTTTCGCTACCCACTGGCTGAAGAAGTTCCAACAAGGTCCACTTGAATCACTTATGGGAGCTTTAACTCGGTCCCGCTAACCAAAGAACTCTTCAATTGATGAAGTTATTTGTTATTTATAAATTTTTGGGGGCAATTGCGGGGGCAAACTTAGGATTTATGCGTGCAATTACGCATATCAGTCTCGTCTCCGGCTTACAGGGCGACTCTTCTTCTAATCTTCTAATTGAAAATTGATGCACTCACTGAGCGACAATCGCATCATGAACGTATTGCGCAAGTCCCTTGTTGCGACTTTCGTAATACTCCTTAAATCGAGGATCTTCGATATAAAGAAGCGCTAATTGCTTCTGCATTTCTACGGAACATTCATAAAACCACTTGGAAATTGCCTCACGATGGGCGCGTACCGCATTTT
>JACCEB011675064.1_pt1 | contig 10485 bp, 12 predicted proteins | sample 7454761 | NCBI WGS metagenome assembly JACCEB01 (sample SAMN15323454, study PRJNA562643) | freshwater metagenome | isolation source: river surface water | place: USA:Blue River Watershed | collected 2017-08-18 | reverse complement strand
GGGAGGAAAGCTCCGGGCGGCGATGCGCTGGGCGATGGGTGTGGCCATGATGATGATCGGGTGGTGGGTTGGAGTGAAAGCTAGTCGGTGTGAAGGAATGGTCAATTCATCCTGTCGAGTTGGCAGGAGTGTGCTGAAAACCCCGCGCCGAAAGAGGTCAGCCAGCAGGAGTCGGTGCCGGATCGGAGAGCCTCCTCAAGGGCGATCAGGACGGAGGGGCTGCTGACATTCCCGTAGTCGCGGAGCACGGCGCGGGATTCCGGCAGGGAGCGTTCCAGCGTGCTCTCAAGGGCCTCGATCACGTCGCGTCCTCCCGTGTGGGTGATCACCTTCTCCGGATCGGAGGTTCGCCTCTCCCAGAGTTCCCGGACGGCTGCGGCGGCAATGTCGGGCACCGAGCGGTGGAGTTGATTCTTGAGGCGTCCCCCGGAGTTCACGAAGCGCACCTTTTCGCGATGCTCGGGCAAGTGCAGTGTCCGGAACCCTGAAAAGCGGAGGGTTCCCAAGGCTCCCTTCCCACTCCAGAGTGCGGCCGAGGCTCCATCTCCGAAGAGGCAGAGACTGATGAGGACTCCGGGATCGTCATCCAGAAAAAAAGCCGCCGAGCAGACCTCCACGGCCACGGTGGCCACCACGGCGTCCGGCTTGCCGGCGAGGATTCCGCGCGCGGCCTCCAGCATCGGGAGGGCGGCTCCGCATCCCTGCCCGAGAAGATCCAGAAGCAGGGCGTCCGTCCTGAGGCCGAGGCGCTCGGAGACATGGCTGGTGACTCCCGGGCAGAGGTAGCCGGTGCAGGTGCAGATGAGCAGGGCGTCGATGTCCTTGGGCGGGATGCCCGCCTTGGCGCAGGCTTCCTCAAGGGCGGCTGCGGCGAGTCGCGGCGCTTCCCGTTCAAAGAGGCGGTGAAGTTCCTCGGGCGAGGCCGCGAGGATTTCCTCAAGCTTCTCAGGAGCAAGCCTGCGGGTGCTGATGCCCGAGTCTCCCAGAAGCACCTTCTCAAGAATCACCCGCGATCTCGGTTTGAGTGCGTCCAAGTGCCCCGATTGCTCTAGGAGGGCATAGCACTCCCGTTGCGTCACCTTCCGATCGGGAAACGAAGAGGCGATCGAGAGCAGATGCATCATCGGAGCGAACGGTACAGCAACCCGAAGGGAAGGAAACGAGCAATTCCGGTCTTTCGGAGAAATCGGGCGGTGCCGCCGCGAGAGACGGCGGGATGAAGCAGTCGCGCGAGCGCCATGCGGTTGCCGAAGGCCTTGGCGGCGGCCCTCCGGTTGGCGGCCATGGCCTCTCCCCACGAGTGACGACCGGAGGCGTATCCCATCGCCGGATCCAGGGCATGATGGGCTGACTCGATCGCCATGCTCATCCCGTTGCCCGTGAAAGGCGGGATCATGGCCGCGGCATCCCCGATGGAAAAGTACGGCTGATCGACGGTGCCGAAGGCGATCCCGGCGACGCCACAGAGGCTTCCCTCAACGTACCGGGCGCTTTCAAGGCGTTGCGCAAGGCGGACGAGTCCGCACTCCCGCAGATAGCGCGGAAGAAGGTGAGCATCCCGATCTCCCGCAATGCTCCGCTTCCTGAAAAGACCGCAGACATTGACCGCTCCCCCTTCGACTCGCGCTAGCCCCACATAGCAAGTGTCTCCCGCATGCATCTCGAGATCGTGGGAGACATTCAGATCCGCGAAGTGCGCCTTCAGGCCGATCCATTCGGAGAAGGTCCGTGTCCTTCCGGCGGCCCAGACAACACCTTCCCCGGGTTGAATCCGGGAGTTCAGGATCAACTGGCCGCCGAGTTCGCGGAAGCGTTCCTGCAGGCGATGGTCGAGCAGGTGTCGTGAGATGCCGCGACCACGCACGCGCAGTTCGCGGAAAGGTCCATGGTCATCAAACCAGCAGGAGGTCTCGAGAGGGATGGCATCCTCCACGGCAAACGAGATCCCGAGATCCGCGAGAACCGGGTCCGACACCCCGCTCAGGAATTCCCCGCAGACCCGATGCCTCGGATAGGAACCCGCCTCATGGAGCGTCACGCCTACGCCACGCTTCAGAAGGGCGATCCCCAACGAAAGCCCCGCCAATCCCCCGCCGGCAATGGTCACGGGACGGCTCATCGGCGGCTGGCTGAAAAGCGCAGGGATCCGCGAAGAGTGACTTGCTCCCGGACCACCCATTCGGAGGGGTTGAGACCTAGAAGGAGGGGGAGTTCCCCTTGGCGGAAACCGGCCCTGATGCTTGCGGGCATGTCATGGCGTGTGACCTTCCCGACCAAGGGGGAGACGAGCCCTGCCATGGCGAGGGGAAAAGGCGAGCGATGGGGCTCCGTGAAAAGGAGATGGGAAAAGCGGACAAGCTCCATACCGAGCTTCCCGAGGCTCTCCGTGTCGAAATGATGAAGGATCAAGGCACCGCAGCAGACGGATCCGGTGACGGAGGGAAGGGTCTCCATGAAATCTCCGCGCACCCATTGCACCGAAGAGGGGAGCCGCGGGGGAGGGGCAATCCTGTCGAGCCCCGTGACGGTGATCCCGGGAAGAGTGTCACTGATCCTGCGGCAGAGAATGCCCTCTCCGGCGCCGAGTTCGATCACCCCTTGCGCTCTCCCCCGAAGCTTTCCGAGGGAGCGCAGCATCCAGCGGCTGTTGCCGAGGAAACCATCGATCAACCGCAGGTCGCGTCGACTCCTCACTGCACCCGGATCGGCGGGATCAAGATGATCAAGGATCTCCACCTCGAGGACTCGGTTCATGGTGGCCCCACGATAAGGCCATGAAGGGAGGCCTGAAGAAGGAAAACTTTTCCGATCGAAAGATAATCACATTGCTTAGCCGAATCCTCTTGCCGGATGCCGCAGCGGGCCTCATGCAGGGGGTCTATGAAACCCCTCAGCAACCTCTGTTTCGTCCTCGGCCTCGCTTCGGTCCTGGCCTCCATCGCCATCTGGTACTACGCCGGAGGCAAGGAGGTCTCGTTCGAAACCCGCACCCACGGTGAACTCTTCGGGATCTTTGTCGGCCTCTGGGCCCCGACCTTCCTGATCCTCTCCAACCGCATCGCGCGGTTCGCCGAAGGAAAGTAGTTCTCTGCGGATTCCAATCCCGAAAGGGCCGGGTCATTGACCCGGCCTTTTTCTTTTCCCATCCTCGCGACATGAATCTTCTGCCCCGGGATGGCATCGTGGAATATCCCGGAAGGGTCTTTTCCGGGGAGGAGTCGGCCGCCCTTTTTGAGGCGTTGCTGACAACGACTCCCTGGCAACCGGACGAGGTGATCCTCTTCGGAAAGAAACACATCCTCTCCCGCAAGGTGGCTTGGATGGGGGATGCCGGCTTCACCTATTCCTATTCGGGAACCAGCAAAACCGCCTCCCCGTGGACGCAGTCGCTTCTTGCCATCAGGCAACGGGTCGAGAAGCTCTGCCGTCATGAGTTCAACTCTTGCCTGCTCAATCTCTACCATGACGGTTCCGAGGGGATGGGTTGGCACAGTGATGACGAGAAGACACTCGGTCGCAATCCGGTGATCGCCTCGGTGAGTTTCGGGGCGGAACGCCCCTTCCGCTTCAAGCACCGCGTCACCAAGGAAGTGGTCCCGCTGATCTTAGAGAACGGAAGCCTCCTCGTGATGAAGGGGGAGACGCAGCACCACTGGCTCCATGCCTTGCCCAAGACCAAGAGGGCGAACGCTCCCCGGATCAACCTGACCTTCCGGAGCTTTTTCCGCTGATCTCCGTTCATCCCCCCCCCAATGAAAGCAGGCTTCCACAATGATCAGGTCTCGCTCGTGATCCGACTGGCTTGGGAGGATAGAACCAGCTTCGAGGAGATCAGGGAGCGCACCGGATTTGCGGAGGGTGAGGTGATTGCAATCATGCGGCGCGAACTCAAAGCTTCCAGTTTTCGGATGTGGCGGAAGCGCGTGGGTGGCCGGATCACAAAGCACCGCAAGCTGCTTGAGAAACGTCTGAAATCCCCCGATCACGAAATCCCGGAGTAATGTCTCCCCGCCGCAGGGATCGCTTACAGGATGCCCGGGAGACTCAGAGTGGAGGGAATCCTCTCCCTGAATCTGAAGAATCCGTGAGTGGCATGGGGCCAGAAGGCATCATCCCAGGCGCGACGCAGCCTCCGAATGATGATCTCCTGTTTGGTCAGGAGTGACAGGGCCGGATCGATATGGCTGGCTACCGGTCCCACCGGGGGATTCATCAGGGTCAGGGAGCGGGCTCCGGATTCCTGCAGGTGACGATGCATTCCCTCTGCCATCGCCATGGGGGTTCCGTGGAGCAGCACTACGGAAAGCTCAAAGCAGGACTCCAGACGTATGGCGGTCTTCCGCAGTGCCTCCCGCTTGAACGCAGTCGGAAGTGCAGCCAGATCGGAAGATCCCTCCGACATGTCGAGGATAACCACGCCCGCCAAATCGTTTTTGGGAATCCTCCAGCTTTCCGGTGACAGATCCTCCTCGGTAATGATCAGAAGGGTCTTTTCGCCGTGTAGATGCTGGTCGGGTTGGGGCAGTGGCTGTGGCGGGTCCATTGCGAACTTCTCCTCCATCGGAGGCGGCTCTTTTGCAAGGAGGCCATGGGGTGCATAACGACCGTCGGTGTACTGCTCGATGTTTTCGGCAGTGGCCAGGTAAACCTTCCCATTGGTCTGAAGGCCGCAGACCCAGCGCCAGGAGAGGGTGTTGGAAGCGGGATCCCCATCCAGAAGATGACGCATGAAGAAATCCGCCCCCAGTTGCCATGGCAGACGTAATGTGTGGATCCAAATGCTCGCGAACCACATCCTGACATGGTTGTGGAGATAACCTGTCTCCCGAAGCTCCCTCACCCAGTCATCCAGACATTCCAGACCGGTCTCGCCCGCTTCGGCTGATTGCAGGCGCCGCAGGAAATCCGGATCGCCCCGTGTCCCCTCACGAAGTCCCGGCAGAACCTCAAGATAGCGGGACCAAACCCCGGGCCTCATCTCCAGCCATCCCTTCCAGTAGGTACGCCAGCAGATTTCCTGCAGAAACTTCGCGGCTTCTTCCGCGGAATGGCGATGAAGCACCGCGGCGGCGATTTCGCTTTCAGTCACCAAGCGGTGACGCACGTATGGGGAGAGTGCCGAAACAACGCCAGTCACGTGGTTTCGACCCGAGGCATAGCCTGCTCCCGCCCACGGCAAAAACTCCTCCAGCCGTTGCAATCCCGCCTCTCGTGTGGGGTTGGGTTTCATGGAGTTACCCTGCCATGGTTCAGGAAGCGCCGAGAAACCGTCCGGGCACCCCGTTGGCCGCCCCGAGGATGCTGCCGACCACCGCGCCGCGGTGGCAGTTGTCACCGCCAACCATCGCGTTGGCAATGATGCCCGACGCAAAATCACCACTGTATTTCCAGACCAGGTAGAGCGAGGCCGGCATCGCGTCGGCGATGTAGCAGGCGGGACTGAAGCGGGAGCCGATCACATGCTCGTCGGGCTGATGCAGCCAGGAGTCGGCTTTCTTCCCCGAGATCCAGTCACCCGCCTCGGCCCTGATGGCCTCGTGCACGGGCTCCCCCGAGGTAACGCGCCAGAGAAGACGCACCAGGGTGTCGGCGGCGCGGAGCACATTGGCATGGGCATGGGTGAGGCCGACATGCTCCTTCACGATCACCCTCAGCTCGGGAAGGTCGGTCCCCTGCAGGGCGGCGCAGAGTGCGGGCACGGTGGCGAGTCCCCCGATGTGTTCGTCGCTGATCCCGCACTTCCTCGGTTTCTTGCCCTGGGCGTAGCGGGTGAAGAAGGCACGGTGGTATTCCTCGACGTAGGTGTCGCGGTGCCATCCCGGCTCGAGCATCCGCGCGATGTAGCGCTCGAGCCAGGCGTCGGCGTCGTAGCCGCCTCGCTCCCGCACGAAGGCGAAGAGTTCCCGTGCCAGTTTGAAATTGAGGGTGTTTTCCCCCGCCTTGAGGAACTGATGGTAGTGGATCCCGCGCTGCCCCCAGTACCGGGCTTGTTCGCGAAGGATCTCTCCCTTCTCGTTGAGGGCATGGTACTCCGAGCGCCAGAGGATGCTTCCGGGGTGGGGGTTCTTCGGCTCGAGGAAGCGATCGACGGTGCCGTAGTCGCGTCGCAGGGCCACCGTGTCGTAATACCAGTGAACCGGCATCGCCAAGGCATCGGCGGCTAGTGAACCGAGGAAGGCTTCCTCCCATCGGTTGGCGGGTTCTCCGGTCATGACGCGGTCCTGCTGCGGCTTCCTATTCCGTAATCCATGCGGGAAGCTCGACCTTCACGCGGGCCCGCAGCCGTCCCAGCAGGCTGTAGAGTCCGAAGAAGGCGCGGTTCACATAGATCGTGTCGGGAGATCCACGCTGGCCTCGCATCGTCCGGAGATGATCGGCCCGGCGGTTTTCCTCACCGAGGTCGTAAATTGATTTCAGGAACGCGGGATCGCCGAAGTCAAAGCTCCCTTCGCGGAAGGGACGCGCCAGCAACTCCAGCCAGATCATGCAGAGCGAGGTGATTGTCGCGATCTGCTCCGGGCCATCCTCCGCCAGGATCACGTCGAGGTCGCGCAGGGCCTCCTGCAGGAGGGCCGGATCGCTCTCCAGACGGGGATCCAGAAAGCGGAACTGCTTCCGGTAAAACGCCCGGGAGATCTTCTTGGTGCAGCCGAAATCGAGCACCCAGAGTTGCCCCTCCTTCACGAGGAAGTTCCCGGGATGAGGATCGGCGTGGAAGACGAGCAGGTCGTGCACCTGATGGCTGTAGAAATCCCACAGTGCCTGTCCGATTCGGTCGCGCTCGCGCTGGGTGGCCTCGCCGTCGGCGAAGCGGTCGAGCGGCATCCCGTCGACCCAGTCGGAGGTGAGAATCCGGCCCGTGGAGAGGTCCGGGTGGTAGGCCGGGAAGCGCACCCCCTCCAGATGAGCCGAGGCCTTCGTCAACTCGACCGACCGCGCCAGCTCGTGCCTGTAGTCGGTCTCCTCGAGCAGGCGTGTCTCCACCTCGCGGAAGTAGGAGTCCACATCCGCCTCGCGCAGGCCGAGGATGCGGAGCGCGATCGGCTTCACCACGGCGAGATCGCTCCTGAGGCTGCGGGCCACGCCGGGGTACTGGACCTTGACCGCATAGTCGCGACCCTTGTGCCGGGCGCGATGCACCTGGCCGATGGAGGCCCCATGGGAGGCCTTCTTCTCGAAATGCTCGAAAACCTCCTCCGGTCCCTTGCCGAACTCCCGTTGGAATGTCCGCGCCACCAGCGGGTAGGAGAGGGGCGGCACCGAGGACTGCGCCTGGGCGAACTGCCGCGCATAGGCGGAGGGAAGCAGGTTTTTGTCGATGCTGAGCATTTGCGCGAGCTTGAGCGGTCCTCCCTTGAGCTTGCTGAAGGTCTCGTAGACTGTCTCCGCATTCTTCTGGTCGAGATCCTCGCGGAGCTTGCGTCGGCTTTCCGGGTCCTTCGCTCCGACCATCGAGCGGCCGTAGTGCTTCAGGTAATTGACGCCGACGCGGGCCCCGGCACCGCCGAGCGCGGCCATGCGGCCCACGGCACCCGAGCGGATGCTCTCCTGATCGTTCTTCCGGCCTTTTGCTTTACCGGAGGCGGGGTCTTTCACGGGATCACTTCCCCTTGCCGGCGCACCAGGGATTGCCGGGGAGCAGGAACCGGAGGAGATCGGCGGCGGAGTCGAGCGCCTGGGAGCGGAAGAGATCGAAGGCGAGGGTGACGGTCTTCTCGATGAAGGCATCGGTCCGCTCGAATCCCTCGCTCTCGTCCTTGATCCACTGGTCGATCACCCAGCGGAAATGGACATAGAGAATGCCGGGGTAGAGGTTGTTGAGGCCGCGGCGGTCGGCGATCTCTCCCCCCTCCGTGCCGTGTTCGACGAGGCCCCGGGCGAACTCCAGGAACTCGGCGCGCATTCCCTCGAGCGCTCCCGGATGGGCGAGCGGCGAGATATCACGGAATCGCTCCAGCAGGAGGGAGCGGCGTTCCGTCGCCGACTGGGTCAGCGCGAAAAGGAAGGCGAGGTAGCGCTCGCGGGCGGAGAATTCCTGCCAGTCATCGCCCTCGGCGACGGCCGTGATCACCCCGGCGATCCAATGACGCCAGAAGACCTTCTCGACGGCGTGGAGCGAGGGGAAGTGTTTGAAGAAAAGCGCCTCGGTGATCCCGAGTCCCTTGCAGAAGCGGGCGACCGAACGGGGCGGCTCCCCTTCCTCCGACCAATGCGAGGCGAAGGCCTCGAGAATCGATTCGCGGACTTTCCGGGAATCCTTGCCTGATGCAGCGGATCCCCCCTCCTTGGAACGCTTGGTGGCCATGTCCTGATCGTAGACCAGCCGTCAAGGAGAGGGGGATGCAATCTTGGGGAGATCTCCCCGCGGTCAGAGGAGGTCGTCGGATGGAGTTGGCCGATAACGGCTGCGGGGATTTCCCTTTCCATTTCATGAGGGTTGCCCTTAGTTGACCCTATGGATCTGCTCCGAATCATTCTTCAAGTCGTGGTGGGTCTCGGGATTTTGAACGTCTGGCTCATCCGCGCCAACTGGTCGACCGGGTACAGGGGAGGCGACGCCAAGACGCTGAAGGAAGAGTTTGCAACTTACGGGCTGCCCGGATGGTTCTACTACCTTGTCGGAACCTTGAAGATCGTCTGTGCCGTCGCCCTGTTGGCCGGCATCTGGTTCCCGCTGTTGGCGACTCTTGGAGCCGCCGGCATGGCGGTACTGATGGCGGGTGCCTTCTCCATGCACCTCAAGGTGAAGGATCCCTTCAAGAAGGCCATTCCCTCGCTCGCCATGCTCGTCATGGCGCTTGCGATCGCATTCCTGTAATCCCTCTCCCCGCCTTCGCCGCTAGTAGGCGAAGAGGAGGAGATAGCCGTTCAGCAAAAAATAGAGGATGGCCGGCACTGTCCTGAGGAGACCGTCGCGGATTTTTATCCGGACCAAAATGGCCAGAAACATCATCAGCGCAAGGCCGCCGGCAGCCGCCTGACCGAGCAGAGGAACCCAAAATCCCGCAAGGAGACCGAGGGCGCCGCCGATCTGAAGCAGCCCGATGAAGTTTCGCAGCGACGATAACCCGAAGCGGACGAACTCCCGCTGAAGATGCCGGGAGGTGAAGCAGCCGGTCCCATAGGCCAAAAATGAAAGAGCCGAGAAGAGGAGGATCGCGTTGTTCAACCAGCCCAAACTACGGAGAAGTGGCGCATTCACCTAAGACAATCGCTTGTGAAGCGAGGAATAAATGCCTTGGGATGAGCCGCAGGCCGGAGAAAGCCTGAGTTAGCCTATGAAGTTGCCGCCCCGTGTTCCTGCGGTGTCATGGGCCTCCGAGATCCAACTCCAGCTGAGGGAGTCGCTCTTTGGGTGTGCCCTTCGGTCCGTGCGAGCGCATCACGCGCCAGAGGGATCCGGGAGGAACGATGGCCGCGGGATAGCCGTGCCGGCTTGCTTCGTGGGGAAGGTGGATCGCCTCGGCGGAGAGGTCGCTGAGTTCCGGGATCCAGCGGCGGATGAACACCCCGTCGGGATCCTTCTCCACCGACTGCTTGATCGGATTGTAGATCCGCGGAGGGGAGCCGTAGGTGGTGCCCGACTGCATCTGAAGCTGGCTGTAGTGGATCCCGGGCTCGTAGTCGAGGAAGGTGCGGGCAAGGTGAGGAGCGAAGCGACGCCAGTCGAGATTCAGCGCGTAGGAGGCGAAGGAGACGAGCATGGCCCGGGCGCGGAAGTTGATCCACTTGGTGGCGTTGAGCGAGCGCATGCAGGCATCGATGAAGGGGTAGCCGGTCATGCCCGCGGCCCAGCGTTCGTAAGCTGTCTGATCCCATCCGTGCAGGGTCTCCCTGGCGGGATTGATGCAGCGGAACTCCATCCAGGGAAGGGACTCGAACTTCTGCAGGAAGTGATCCCGCCAGCGCAACCTCCGATGGAAGCTGTTGCGATGTATCATGCTGCCGTGGGGAGGGCGCGGTTCGCGGGCCATCGCCGCTTGGGCGGCTCTTTTTGTGGAAAGGCTTCCCCAGGTCAGGTGAGGGGAGAGGCGCGAGCAGGCCGTGTCGGCATGAAGGGGGCTTCCCATTTCGATCCGGTAGCCTTCGTGGAGAAGGCAGCGCTCGGTGAGAAAACTCCCGAGCAAGCCGAGAGCCTGCTCCTCGCCACCCTGCTGGCGGCTGGTGGTCTCGGGTGTGGCGAGATCGGGAGTGAGGAATCGTGGTGGCGGAGTCGAAGGCTCCCGCCAGAACTCCGGCGCCAGTGCCTGCGGCGCGGCGATCCAATCGCGCCAGAAGGCCTGATGATCGGGTTTTTCCGGGGGGCTTTTTCGTCCGCGCACCACGGCATTCTGAAGATACTCCCGGACCGGAACCCCGCGCTCCCTGCAGAGTCTGAGAACTCTCAGATCCCGCTCAAAGGTCCAGCCATTGCCGGTCTCCTGATGGCAGAGGAGTTCGGCGACCTTGTAGTTACTGAACAAAGACTCCAGCACGACCTCGGCG
>JACCEB010733684.1_pt1 | contig 10488 bp, 13 predicted proteins | sample 7454761 | NCBI WGS metagenome assembly JACCEB01 (sample SAMN15323454, study PRJNA562643) | freshwater metagenome | isolation source: river surface water | place: USA:Blue River Watershed | collected 2017-08-18 | reverse complement strand
ATAAATATGACAAGGTTGATACCTACGCCAATGTCAAACGGGCCCAGGTCACCATGCTCCCTTTTTTTAAAAAGGAATTTCCGAATCAAATAGTCACCGCCATGCACCCCGGTTGGGCCGCGACTCCGGGAGTGGATGAGGCGATACCTGGGTTTGCAAAAACCATGGAAGGGCGTCTTCGCACACCTCTTCAAGGAGCAGATACTATTTTGTGGCTACTTTCTTCAAATAAAGACATTGAATCAGGTGAGCTTTATTTTGATCGAAAGAAAGTGAGTCCACATTATTTCTGGTTTACAAAGAAAAGTGAGAAGCAAAGTCTGGTGCTTGAGAAACTACTTAGGGATTCACTTAGTGGTGTTTAAGAGGGATGGACTTTTTTGACCTGTAGGTCATTTTGGTCTGGACTTTTTTGACCTAAAGGTTAAAAAAGTCCTATGAGGTTCCGTATCAAATATATTTTCAAGAAATCAACCAATCATGAAAGATAGTTAACACAGGCAAATTTTTCAAGACATTTATTGTCCTAGCGGAACGGGATAATCCATTAAGTTTAAGGCTTAAATGGAGGTCTAATATTGAGCCAGTTATTTTCCAAAAAACTTCAGGCCTATCTAACTCAAGAAAATCTATCAATTGTTGAACTTTCCAACAAACTTGACGTTCCAGTCTCCACTGTTCATGGCTGGCTTAATGGGGTCCTTCCAAAAAATATAGTCATCATAAAGAAGGTGGCAAATCTTTTGGGGAAGTCCGTCGATGAACTATGTTTTGACGAAACGCCAGTCAAAAAACATCAAGATACTGATCTCATCATAAGTATTGGAGATAAGACCTATCGAATTAGTCTTTTGCCAGAAAACACAAAAACAGAAGGAGAGGAGTAATGATTAGAGATATTTATTTCATGGATGCACTTATTACTATTGAAAATGCATTTATGAAAGAAAGGGAAGAGGGGTGCCATGAAGTTTTTGTCATGATTCTAGAAGAGTTTCACTCAGAGATCATTGAGGAGTGCCTAGAACTCGTTGACCTGAAGGTTGATAAAATACAGTCTGAAGAAGAACTTAAAAAAATCTGTGATAGAGATTTTTTTGAAAAATTAAAAAATCTTATCATTGAAAAGCTTTTGAATTCAAAAGATTTAAAAGCCAAAATGGACAGCATTAAAAGTTATTATAACCTTAGTAACGATGAGGCAAAGTTTTTACATCTTATCTTCCTTCATAATGAAGCTACGGTTTCCCTCTATCTTGATTCTCATTTAAATTCAAAATTCTCAAATCCTTCAATTGTTTGTGAAGGACTTGCTCGTTTTTTTAAGATGGAACCAGTATTTATTAATAACCTTCTTTTTTTATATGAATCAAATTTATATAAGTTTAGGATCATGAACTATGAGAAACCCAAATGCGGCCCATCGTTTTTGATCAGTAATTACTTCTATGTCTCTAATGATATGACTTTTGAGTCTTATCTTTTGGGAGACAAGGGGCCACTCCCTGAACTTGATGCGATTCCAAAATTTGCAGACAAACATTTTGCAATTTCTAAGACCTTAGAAAAGAATGATCGCTACTTTGTTGACCTTCAAATAAACTCAAATCTCTTTGCAAAGGCCTATATGAGTGGGCTTGCAGAAAAAATGAATAAAAAATTTATTTTCTTGGATTACGGTATTTTATCTAATGCTATTGATCTCGAGAAAATAAATTTATTTCTTTTAAGACTGACTTATTTCCCTCTTGAAGATCATTTAATTCTCATCTCTCTTGATGGGAATAGTATCTGTACTGAGACAGGTGAAAAAATAAAAAAAATTATTCTACAAATAAAACGAAAAACAAATATCCAGATTTTTTTTAAGATACAGAATTATAAAGAGTCAATACAGTTTGTTAGTGAGCTCCTTACCCAGATTGATTTAAAGGTCTGTTTAGATGAAAGTGATCGATCAACAAGAGAAATAATCTATGAAAAGATTTTGGGTGAAAAATACACCGCAGAATCGATGCTTAGGTTGGATCTTAGCTATGGCGCACTTGAAGAAATAATGTATCTAAAACTCACGCCGGATGAACTTACTGAGCATATAAAATATGCCGCTAAAAAAGAATCGATCCCACTGAATGAAAATAGTGTGAATCAAGTCGACTACAGTTATTTTACGACCAATATTCCATCTGAGAAAATAAAGGACGCCGTTTTACGGTTCATAAATCTAAAAGATAAAAAAGATAATATCATCGATAGACTAACGTTTCTTTTCTCCGGACCTCCAGGAACGGGTAAGAGTCTTCTCGCTGAATCGATTTGTTTTGAATTAGGTCTTAGTTTTAAGAAAGTTCGGTTTTCAGATTTAAAGAGTGTTTGGGCCCATGAATCAGAGATAAAAACGAGAGATTTTTTTGATAATAATTCTAATTATGATGTTTTAATTTTTGATGAAATTGACTCTCTTCTTCAAAACAGGGAAGGAGCTTCGAGAAAGTATGAAGTCTCTGAGGTGAATGAATTTCTAAATTGCATGGATAACTTTAAGGGTGTTCTTTTCGCTACGACAAATCTACCAGAATCAATGGATGCTGCTGGGCTAAGAAGATTTGATTTTAAAATTAAATTTGACTACCTTCGTCCAGAGATTGCCTTCTCGTTATTTAATAATCTTTTTAAAGATTTTTATTTAACTCAGGAAGATAAAGCGATCATACAAAATAGACTTCTTCTTACCAAAGGTATTACTCCTGCCATCATTTCAAATATCTATAGGCAAACCATTCTGATGGATAATTTCTCTCTTTCCAATGTACTTAACCAATTGGATGAACACACGAAATGTTTTAAATCGAAAATTAATCTCATTCATCGCTATGAATTGAGTAATCAGTAATTGAATAAGGAGATCTATGAAAATGAAGATGAATTTTCTAAGAATCGCTATTCTTCTTCTTGTTTCTAAAATTCAATTTGATTCTGATTTGTGCCAAGGTCTGGACGAGGAGTCCTGTTACGATGCTGGGCGAGTGTCTTATTTAAAGGCCGATATGTTATCAGCTTTTCATTACTACAATTCTTCTTGCAATAGAGGTTATCAAAAGTCTTGTGAAGAACTCAAAAAATTGAAGGTAGATGTTTTTAGTAGATAAACACCATCGGGACATCTTTTGACCTTGTTTTGAGAGATGATATCGATGGAGGTGATGGCCATGGATAAAAGAATTAAAGACTTGTGGGTTAGGGCCTTACGATCTGGTGAATTTAAACAATGTAAGGGGCAGTTAGAGAAAGACGGGAAATATTGTGCTTTAGGAGTCCTTTCAATTTTAGCACTAATTGAAGGTCAGTGTACATATTTACCTGAAGGAAAGAGTGGACGTTTTGATCATAAAAAATTCAAACTTTCTTTTAACATCATGAAATGGGCGAGAATAGCCCAAGAAGAAGAAAAATTTTTAAACTCAATTGAGCAGGAAGTAAAAATTCATTACAAAGGAAGGCCCACAACAATCGCGAGGCTTAATGATTTGGGAATAAGTTTTTTAGAGTTAGCAGATCTTATTGAAAAACAATTATAATTGAGGAAGCTTATGAGTCTTTTGACCTTTATTGTTGCAATTATTTTTTGGCCTCTGACTCTTCTTTATGCCTTTGTTATGTATGTTCTTCCTTTTCTTTTTTATGCCTTGGTTGCTCTTCTTATGTATTTAAAAGATCACCTTTTAGCGACTTGTCTCATCATGATCTTCTCTTCTGTCATTTTTTTCGCTTTTTTCGATGAGAATGAAGAAAAGAAGACAACAGATAAAGAGAGTTCAGAATGAATTTCAAAACTCCCTAAAAAGGTTAACTTCCTATTTTAAGAAGTTTATTGAGGTACTAACAAACAATCCATACATACTATAAGTGGTTTTAATTCCATCTGAGTTACTGTTGGCGGTGTTATAGAAAATACCGAAACTTGAATCAGCAATATCGTCAATGCTTCGATAACCAACGGTTGCCCCCATGAAATCTAAGTCTAGTTCTCCACTGTTATCATCTGAGAGAGGATTTGGGTTATACATGAGACCAAATGTTAGTGCATCTGTATGGGATGTAAGATACTCAATACCAAGATTTCCTCTAACTGTGTTTTTATAATTAAGTTCTTTAAATTCATTATTCGCATCTTTTTTATAAACAGTGTATTTTTTCGAAAATTGATTATTTATATCGAGGAGAATCTTTAGATTTTGACTGATATTCCCTGAGATACCAAAACCAATTTCCATTGGTCTTTCAAAATTAGCTTTTTCTGTGACATCGTTAGAGTACCAAGCAAGTGAGCAGGTACCATCTGGGAGTCCTGGAGGACAAGTTCCATTTCCATCAATATCCCAGTAGACATAACGTCTTTTGCTATTGACCCCTCCAGATACTTTTGTCGATGGTGCCGTAAATTTTAAACCAACGGATAAATTTTTATTAGGTGTAAATAATAATCCGACAACGGGAAAAACAGCGATAGCAGAGGCATCGGATTGAAAGTAGTCTTGCTCAGAGTAGGTATTATAATCAGCGTAAGAAACTGATTTATTCTTTTCGTCTCTTTTGGCAGCAAATAAACTGAGTCCGACTTTAAAATACCTCGACGCTTCAAAGGCGATCGTTGGTCCGAAAAGAGTTTCTTGTTGCTTGTTATAGCCATCAGTAGATTCTTTATCTACCGAGGCTGTCCCAGTTTCAAGGGCGTAATCAAACTCTTGTGACTTCGTGACGATCACTGAAAAAGCCCAATTAAAATGTTTTTGGTTAAATGATGTAGTAATTTGGGACGGGATTGTTTGTATATATTCAACATCTTCTTTTAAACTTGGTGTTTCAAGTGTGATTTTATTTTGTGAAAATGCTGATCCAGAGGCAGATAACTTTGATGATTTTATTGATGCTAATCCAGCTGGGTTGTAAATAACCGCTCCAATTGATTTATCTCTAGCAATCCCAGTGTTCCCTGCAATCCCTTCATAAGCTCCAATAGGAGTAAGAAACTGATGCTCTTGTGCAAATAGACTGGTCGTAAAAAGTGCTAGGAAAAATAATATTTTTTTCATGGTTCCTCGTTTTTTAAATAATTTTTGGAATTTTTTTTAAGATGAGCTTAAATTGATCATCACCGATACTGATCGTCAGATTGGTTTCGAAGGCTTGATTAGCTATGGATTTTGTCTCTTTTATATCAAAGCATAAATCTTCAATGGAGAGATTAAATGCCGTTGCAAGCTTCTGAACGACGGGAATACTTTTAGGAGGAACTCCATTTAACCAACCGTGAATAGTTGATTGGGAAACATTCAACAAACTAGAAATATCCTTGAGCGTCAGCCCATTTTTTTTCATTTGGTGCTTTAAATTTTTTGAAAAATTCATGTTAAATAACTTCGCATTTGAAATTTAGCTTTAAAACTTGTTTTCTTTTCGCTGAAAATAAATTCGGTCTAATGAAAAAATATATTTTTGACCCGGATAGACACTATTTGTCCTTGTGATCGTCCATACTTTAGCTATGAATGCTAAGACCTATAGAATTAAGAAAATAAAAAATTATCTACGGCTTCAAACTGAACCAAAGTCGATTTCTGAAATTCATGAGGCCCTCGTGGGTCATTGGGATCTTATGGTTTCAAGGAAAACCATAGAAAGAGACATTTTGGAGCTTGAGGACTCGGAAAGACTTCAAAGTTATCCTGGTACCCCAACAAGATATACTCTTAAAGGAGCTTTTGAAGTGGAGATCACTCTTCAGATTCAAGAGATTCAGTACCTTCTAACTCTTATCGATCATCAAACTGATCTTGCTCAAAAACTAAGGAAATCTCTCTCTCAAGAGGGTTAAATATTTTCCCCGATTAGACCGAAAAGGTTGGACAATGATTGTCTAACGCCTAAGTGCGGAGCCTACTATGCCTAAATATTCAACTGATCAATCGAAGGTCCAGCGCCAAAATCACATTAAGAGGCTTCTTTCCCTCACTTCCGAGGAATCGGCTCTTTCTATTACCGAAATCGCTGAAAAACTTAATATAGAGGGTTTTAATATTAACCGAAAAACCGTTGAAAGGGATATTGAGGATATTTCACTTAATCACCCCCTGTCAGAGACCGCCTCTAATCCAAGACGCTTTTATTTTGATGGTGAATTTAAGTTAGACTTTGAACTTGTTTTTGATGAAGATGAGCTCCAAACCATTGTCCTCGCACTTGAATCTCTTAAGCAGATGTCACCTAAAGTGTTAAAAAGTATTTGCAGTAAGGTAGAAACGACTCTTGTGAGTAAACTTCCTCGCGCCTTAGGTAAAGAGTTTGAGTATTTAAAAAGTATCTCAAATGTGTCCCCAACGATACTTGGGGAAGGCGGAGAAATAGAACGAGTTGTGTTTGATACCGTTTTAACCTGTCTAAGAAAGGGAAGAGTCTTTACTTGCCAGTATTCATCTCCCGATGAGGCACGCTTTTCAAATCGGATTCGATCCTTTGCCCCCCTAAAGCTTCATTTTGTAGGGGCGCCTTATCTTTATGTCTATGATTGCGAAAATCAAGAGATCAAATTACTTCGTATTTCACGAATTAAAAATGCTCAGCGGACTGAAGAAGTCGTCGATAAAAAAAGAGTTAAAGACATAAAGCTTGATCATGTTTTTGGGGCCTTTGGTAGAGGAGATGAAAAAATAGTTCACTACCACATCACCTGCACTAAACCCATGGCCGTTAAATTTAATGAACAAAAAATTCATCCTTCTCAAAAAATTGAAGTCTTAAAAGACGGTCTTTTTAAAATTTCCTTTGTGGTCCACGATAGTGACGAGGTGGTGAGACTTCTTGGGCAATATGGAGAATTTATTAAGGACATTAGTCCTGTAAGTTCTTATGAAAAAGTAAAAAATATTTGGAAAAAAGGTCTTGGTGTCGCATAGGGTAAGACATTTTTTGTCCCGCCCATAGTGTAAGATCCCCATTGAGTTAACCAATGGAGGATAAATGAAACAGTTTTTTATCATATCAATCTTTCTACTTACTTCAGTGACAACATTTGCCAAGGATCCCCTTAAAGGTAAGGTCTTCGCAACCTGTGATAGACACAGTAGTGCAGTCGATATTGAATACGAAGTGGAGTACAGAAAAGATAACGAGGAGCTAGAATTAGAGATTTACATGACAAAAGAAAAAGCCCCCTGCGACGGCACCCCTTTATTTGCCATCGGAAGAGTATGGAAGTACCAAATAGTAGGAAAGGAGCTCGTGACGACTCTCGATAGAGTTAAGGTCATGGTTGTGGATAAAAAAATCATTCCTTTTTTTAATGAACATAGATTTTGCGATACCGACGACTGGAAGTTAGAGGAGATGGTATCCTGTGCTGGGCTAGATATATTTGGAGAAGAAAGTTTACCTGGTCACCGAACGACTCATCAATTTAAGTTAGTCAAAAATAAAATGATTGTAACTGATGATGACGGGGAAAAATTAGAACTTAAAGCGATAAAGTAATCACCAGTAGTGTCTTTTTGAAGTGTCATAATAACAACCTGGACTTGGGTAAAAATTCACACACTGCTTTTTTACCCAATCTGGGATTGTATATGCGTGGTACTCTTGGGCCCATTCCACCTGACAAATCATCTGCATTTCTTCAGATCCTCGGCATCTTTCTTCGGTGTTTTTTCCGCAACTAAAAAGGCTTAGCAAAGTGAGTAGGAACAGAATTGTTTTCATGGGGATAATGTCTCATGGAGATTGGACATTTATTGTCGAAGATAACACTATAAAAATAGCGTGATTTTAAGATCTTGGCCTAAAAGCCCTCATCTATCCCTTCAATACACTTTCGCGAGTACAAAATCCTCATATCTATTAATCTCGGTGTTAGCTCTTCTCTTTTGTGTATTTTTAAGGCTAATTATTTTAATTCAATACGATTTACCTCTGATTGGGAGATGTTTAATTTCTCAAAAATTTTGCTGATTCGTACATAATGTGTCTTTTTATCAGTTGTACCTATTAGTACACCAAGAACAATATTGAGATTCCTGTCGACTAAAGCACTTCCACTCATGCCAGGACGTGTAAAGCCTTCACCAATCAGGTAGTCTGAATGTACCTCAACATTCTTAACCTTGAAGCAATCGATAATTTTTCGATGTTCAGGGGCACCACATGTCTCAAAACTAATACCACTAAAATCCCACATATTGTGGAGATACAACTTTTGAGTATCTTTAAATGATCCTTTTATAAGAGCGATATCTAGTTCTTTGTTAAAATCTACAACAATCCCTTCTTGATTTCTTCTGGCATCATAGGTTCTAAATTCAGGATTGGTTAGTTTCACATATTCAAAATTCTTTATGCAGTGATAGGCAGTTATGAGATATTCATTATTAATGGCAAAACCAGAACATTTTCCACGAGAGGTTTTTACCACGTAGTAAGGTTGTGTATGGCCTGAGGAAAGTTTATCGGAATAACCTTTGAGATATGTCTTTTCACTCCTTGTTGTTGGTGGAGAATATCGTTTTGATGTCGCCGACATTGATTGGATCTTTTTTTTCTGGTTTTTAAAATCCAGTGAGTTCGCAACAAAAAGGATGATAAGAGTTATGTACCAAAATCTGATCGCCAAATATATCCCAGCAAAAATAAGATAAAGGCCCAAGACCGCCGCAATTAGCATGAGGACAAATTTAAAAGGAACTAATATCAAAAAAACCACCGACATACTTCTCCTTTGATCAGTCTTCCACAAATGAATTTACCTTTTCCGCAAGACAACTATTGTCCATCTAAAATGACATTAATTTCAGGGGGGGATTATGGAAAATAAACAAATACATAAACTCAAGCATCAAGTTTTAAAGGTTTTTGAGGAATGCGAAGAAGACATTTCTCTTACGGAGCTTAAGGGAAAAATAGAACAACTGTTTCGAAATGAAGCTATAGAGAATCATCAATATGAAATTTCTCTGGGCCATGAAGAGGTCACATTTCTTTTGGTCTTTTTACCTCAAGATCATCCACTTACTTATAGACTGCGACAGAGGATTGGCATCTGATTGCAGCTTTCATCTCTTAAGAGGAGCTACGAATGAAAAGTTATAAAAAAGCAATTATCCTATTTTGTGCCATTTTGATTTCAATATTTACTTATCCCCAACTTTTCGAAACTATTTCTGAGGAAATCGCTAAGTTTCAAGTTAGAAAAGCTGCCAAGATTGTTAGAACTGCAAATATCTTTGTTATTAGCTCTGAAAGATTAAGAGACCCAAAAACGAAACATGAAACCTTAGATCTTTTAGTTGAAACGATTTATCGAGGGAGCAATCTTACAATGCCTTATAGGCTATATGTCTTTAGCGGATGTGAGATCCACAAATTAGGGGCCTTTACATTCTTCCTTGATACAAAAGGTGAGTTAAAAGTGAGATTGATTTCTCATTTGCTTCCATTTATTGAGGGAATCCCTAAGATTCCTAGGAATTGTAGTGGTGATCGTGAGATTCAGTCTGAGATTATAACCAAAGTGTCTAAAGAGGAGTCTTCATCCGAGTTAAGTAGGGGATTTCTCTATTTCTTTCATAAAGACGTACCTCTTTACACATTTCACACCTTAAGTCTTAAGAACTAATTACCCCAATGTGTCTTTCATCAGTATGACAATAATTGTCCTTCGAATGAAGTATTATTCAGGAGGGGGTAAATATGAAAATTTTTTACCGTAGAGAAATGAGTGTATCAGAGAATGATTCTTTTTCTCCGTCCGCCGGAAAGCCAGCCTTATTAATGGAATATCTCATTAACCAGGGACTTAAAGTAGATTTTATAGATTCCTTTCCACCTCTATCTGTCTCAGATATTTCACTTTCTCATGATCTTAATTACGTAAGGGGAGTCTTAGAATTAACCATTGAAAATGGGTTTGGAAATAAATTATTTTCAATCGCTAGTAGCCTTCCCTATACGACAGGGTCTTTTTATTCGGCTGCCCAGTATGCTTTACTTCACAGGGAGAACACCTTTTCTCCTACTAGTGGTTTTCATCACGCGGGGTATTCTGAGAGTAATGGGTTTTGCACTTTTAATGGGTTAATGATTGCGGCCCTAAAATTAAAAGCGAATTTTAACATAAAAAGGATTGGAATCGTTGATTGTGATCAACATTATGGAAATGGCACCCAAGATATCATCCAAAGATTAGACTTAGACTGGGTTTCTCACTACACCTTTGGTGGGGAGTGGGTGAATTCTTCCAACTCAGAAAAATGGCTTAAAGACTTTGAAAGTAAAATGCTTGAATTCAAAAATGTAGACATCATTTTTTATCAGGCCGGGGCAGATCCTCATATAGACGATCCTTTGGGTGGAGTCCTAACTACAGATCAGATGAAAATGAGGGATCAGATTGTTTTTGAAAATTTCCTTAAATATAAAATCCCCGTGGTATGGAATCTCGCT
>JACCEB012044797.1_pt1 | contig 10489 bp, 9 predicted proteins | sample 7454761 | NCBI WGS metagenome assembly JACCEB01 (sample SAMN15323454, study PRJNA562643) | freshwater metagenome | isolation source: river surface water | place: USA:Blue River Watershed | collected 2017-08-18 | reverse complement strand
TGAAGCCCGTGAGCCGCACCTTGCGGCCACTCAGTTCCTTCAACCACGCGGGAATCTGTTCCTCCCCGGTCGGTGGCTGCAGCCCCGGATTGGCCGCCGGATCGAACGCCGGCACCTTGAAGGTGTAGCTGGCAAGCCGATCGAAGCCCAATTTCACGTAGCCGTTTTCCTCCTCCAGCGGGCCCTTCGGGGCCGCTGGGGCGGGAGACGCCACGCCGCTGGATGCCACACCCAGAACCAAGACCAACGCGACCACCAAGGCCGCAAAACGGGGGATCCAAGAACTCATTGGGGGCATCATGCCACAGCTTTTTGCGTCCGTCAAAAACACACTGCGCCCACTCAGATCGATCGCACGAACGCGAGGTCCAGCGGCGCGCGGGCCGTGCGTCCGTTCGCCGCAACCACCTCCACCCCGCCTCGGACCGCGCGCACGTCGGCCACGCGGTCGAAGCCACGGGGCACCGCGACCGCCGCAAAGAGGTGCGCGACCCGCCGCGGACGCCGGCGATCGAGGCGCACCGCCGTGGGCAAGCCCGCGCGGCGCAGGGAGTTGGCGCGGACCGACTCCGCGAGGCCAAAGTGGAAGTAGGAGGTGACTTCCTCCATGCCGAGCACATCGACATGACGACCGTTCCAGGGGGGGTAATGCCGCCCACCGTTGGACTGCCACAGGATGGTATGCTGGAGAACCCGTGGATCCTTGATCTGCAGGACGCAGTAACGTTCCTGCGGGTAGGTGATCGCGCTCCAGCCGAAGTCTCCTTTCCCCGAACCCATCAACATAACCAAATCCTCGAAACCACGACGCGCCGGATAGTGGGTCAGATCCGCGAACCCACCCGCCGCCAGCGGCACGCGGTCCAGCCGCCGGAAGCGCGCTCCCGGCTTCAGCGCCGAGTAGCCTCGCCCCGTGGGCAACTCCAGCGGAACCGGAAGCACTTGCCCCCAACTCCATCCGCCGACCGAAATACGCGCGGAGTCCTCGCCGTCCGGAAAGCGGAAACAGGGGTGGGTTCCGAGCGGCATCGTGCCGCTCATCCCCGAGATCATGTGCTCGCAGTACACGGCGGCATGGCCGTCACGCAGGGTGAGTCGCTTGTCGATCCGCCCGCGGCGCACGCGGGTCGCCAGATGCGCGTGCAGGGTGTGCGCATCACCGGCTGAGGTCACGGCCGCCAGCGTCCAGTCCGCGTTCGCCGACTCGCCGTGCGGGGGGTGCTTCTCCCCGGCGACCCCAGTCCCGTTGCCTCCAAACGGCGCACAGAAGAAGTCACCGCGCAGGGCCGCTAGGATCTGCGGCGTGCCCGGCGGCAGTTTCTCGGTGGCCCAGGGTGCCACCGCAAACGGAGAGACCTTACGGCCATCGGGCAACTGGAAGGTCACCGGCCCCAGCATACCCGCCGTGCGGGTCAGCCGCAGATCAACCTGTCGATTGCGCAGTCGCCAGCCAGGCTGGCCAAGGTAGGTCTCCAAGGTCGGCTTCATCGGGGCTACACGACACCGCGCCGGGCCACCGGGGTCAACCGTGCGCTCGCCGCCATCCGTCCGCCGAGCAACGCGGTGTTGCCAGCGCCGCCACCGCCTCCGAGAGTCCACGGCCCGTCATGCCCTTCACCGCGATCCCTCTCGGCCAGCCGATCCCACCAGGCGCACACAGCGTCTCGTGCAGCCTGCCGACCATGCGGGACGTGATCGGCTACGAGGAAAAGGACCCCGCGATCACCCAGCACCTGACGTCGGGCTATCCGCGATTCGTCCAGCATCCTTTCCTGCGCGAGGCCGGCCTCGTTATGTTGGCGGCCGCCGGTCGGCGCGACCACCAGTTCTGGCCCACCGCCAGCGCCAGAGCCGCCGCCGCCCTCCGCGAGTGGCTCGCCCCCGCGCCAGCCGAGGTGCTTTCCCTCGACGGTTTCCACGGGGTCGCCTTCCCCACGAATGCCGACACGCACGGCCGCGCGAAGCTCTGGCTGCAGCACTGCGGTCGCCTCGCTTCCAGCCGCGCCGCCGAGGATTTCCTCGTGCGGCAGGGACACCGCACCTCCGCCGTCCCAGAGGCGCTCTTCACCGGCGACGCGCCTGCCGAGGTCCACCGTTACCTGCGGCGGGTCTTCGCACCCGCAACCGGGGACGATCTGTTCCTCGCCAACTGTGGCATGAACGCGATGTGGGCCGCCTTCCACGCGGCCTCCACTCTCCAAGCTTCGCGCGGACGCCGGCTCTGGATCCAGCTGGGCTGGCTTTACCTCGACACCATCGCGCTCCTGCAGAAGTTCAATCCAGGGGTCGCGCCGGTGGTGCTCGGCGATGTCTTCGCCCTCGATCAGCTGCGTGCACTCTTCGCCTCCCGCGGCCACGAGATCGCCGGCATCATCACCGAGGTCCCGACCAACCCGCTGATCCAGACGCCCGATCTGATCGCTGTCCATCAGCTCTGCCGCGACCACGGCGCTCTCCTCATCGTTGATCCGAGCATCGCCTCGCCCGTGAACCTCGATGTGCTGCCCCATGCCGACATCGTGGTGAACTCCCTGACCAAGTACACCGCCAGCGAAGGCGACGTGCTGGCGGGCGCACTGGCGATCAATCCTTCCACGCCCAACGCGACATCCCTGCGCGCCGCCATCGCCGCCGAGCTCGAGCCGGTGCACGACCGCGACCTGGCCCGCCTCGCCGCGCAAATCGGCGAGACCGAGGCCGTCGTCGCCCAAAGCAACGCCGCCGCCACCGAGGTCGTCGAGTTCCTCCGTCAACACCCGCGGATCGACGCACTGTTCTGGTCCCTCGAGCCGCGCTCGCGCGACTCCTACACCCGCCTCGCCCGCACGCCCGCTTCGACCGGGAGCATGATCAGCTTCACGGTGCGCGGCTCGCTCACCCGCTTCTACGATCGTCTGACGCTGCCCAAGGGCCCGAGCTTCGGGATGCGCAATTCCCTCATCTGTCCCTTCATTTATCTCGCCCACTACGACTTGGTCACGTCGGAGAGCGGTCGAGCCACGCTTGCTGCCCACGGACTGAATCCGGACCTCCTCCGTTTGTCGGTCGGCTGCGAGCCGGCGAGCGAGATCATCGCCGCCCTGCGCGACGCGCTCGAAGCCTGAGCCGCCCACCGCCCGGGCCTCCGCCATGCCCACGCCGGTCCGCCTCAACGTCAAGGCCCTCCCCAATGCCGGGTGCGACGAGGTAGTCGGCTGGCACGCGGGGGCGCTGAAGGTCCGCACCCGCGCTCCGGCGCTTGAGGGCCGGGCGAACGCCGCGCTGGCGGAGTTTCTCGCCGACCACCTCGGTCTGCCTCGTCGTCACGTGACTCTCGTCTCGGGTGAAAAATCCCGGCAAAAATCGTTCGCGATCACTGGCCTCGACGCGGCGGAGTTACTCCGCCGCCTGCCGCCCGCCTGAGCCTAGGCGGCAACGTCTCGACCCAACCGCGCTGCGGGGCGACTCCCCAGCCGTCGGCCTCGCGCACCGCGGGGGCGTCACGCCGACGCCGGGGTCACATGCGCCACCACTTCAGCTGAGCAACTCCAGCAGACGCTGGAACACCCCGTTCACGGTCTGCTGATTCTGGCGAACGAGATCCTTGAAGACGGTGAAGTCAATCGCGGCCCCCTCCAGGCCGTTGGCGTAGTTGTCGACGATGCCGAGGCTGTTGTAGCGGAGACCGATCTCCGAGCAGAGATCGGCCTCGTGTGCGGCAGTCATGCCGACCACGTCACCCCAATGGCGGATGATCGCGACCTCGGCACGCGTCTCGAAGCGCGGCCCGCGCATCTGCACGTAGGTGAGACCCGTGCGGACGGCGTGGGCGGGCGCGAGACCGGCGACGATCTGGGGCACGAGGTTGTTCGCGATCCCCGGCGCACCACCGCGCAACTCCTCGTCGAAGAACGTCTGCGGCGGACTCTGGATGTTCACGTAGTCCGAGCACGAGATGAGCGACCCGGGCGGCACATCGGCCCGGAGCGAGCCGACGGAGTTGAACGAGACGACGTCGGTGTAGCCGAGATCGGCGAGCGCGCGGATATTCGCGCGATAATTGATCGAGTGGGGCGGCAGTGGAAAGCCGTACCCATGGCGATTGATCAGGATGAACTCGCCGCGCCGCTTGTACGTCACGACCCCGTACGCGGTCCGCACGCTCGCGACCTCCCAGGACGCGAAGAGCGTGGAATGGACGATGCTCGTTCCGCTGACGAAAGCGACTTTCACGGAATGACTCGGAGGAAAACCGAGCGATTCGTCAACCCTCAGGCCGTTGATCAGAGCAACGACCCCTGGCCACCGCCCGTCGGACCGCCGGTGAGCCCGATGGCGTGGTAGCCGCGCGGCGTGATGACCCGCCCCTGTGGCGTGCGTTGCAGGTAGCCTTCCTGAATGAGGAACGGTTCGTGGACCTCCTCGAGCGTTTCGTTTTCCTCGCCCACCGCGACGGCCACGGTGCCGAGACCGACGGGCCCGCCGCCGTAGTTTTCGGCGATCACCCGGAGCATGCGCTTGTCCATTTCATCGAGCCCGCGCGCATCGATCTCCAGCAGTTCCAGGGCGGCGGCGGCCACGTCCTGAGTGATCCGACCCGACGCGCGCTCCTGCGCGTAGTCACGGCAGAAGTTGATCAGGTTGTTCGCGATGCGGGGAGTGCCGCGGGAGCGCCGAGCGATCTCGCGCGCACCATCCTCCGCGATCGCGACCTTCAGCAGCGAGCAACTCCGCTGCACGATCCCCATCAGCGTCGGAACATCGTAGTAGTCGAGCCGCGTCTGAAGCGTGAACCGGGAGCGCAGCGGGGCGGTCAGCAAGCCCGATCGCGTGGTCGCACCGATCAGCGTGAAGCGCGGAATGTTCAGCCGCACGCTCCGCGCATTCGGTCCCTGATCGATCATGATATCGAGCCGGAAGTCCTCCATCGCGGAGTACAGGTACTCCTCAACCGTCTTCGGAATGCGGTGGATCTCGTCGATGAAGAGCAGGTCGCCCTCCTCCAAATTCGTGAGCAAGCCCGCGAGATCGCCCGCCTTCTCGACCACCGGACCCGACGTCACGCGGACATTCCGGCCCATCTCCTGGCCGAGGATGAAGGCGAGCGTCGTCTTGCCCAACCCCGGCGGGCCGCTGAGCAGGATGTGATTCAGGGCCTCACCGCGCCGCTTCGCGGCGCCCACCATCACCTGCAACCGCTCCACGGTCTTGGCCTGACCCGTGAAGTCCGAGAACGACAGCGGACGCAGCGCCGCCTCCGCGGCCGTCACCGGCTGCGACAGCGCCGAAGAAAGGTAGCCCAGCCCGGTGGCGGGCGGAGTGATCGCAGGAGAGGCGGCGGCGGTGGGTTTTTTCACGGGAGGGCGCGGCGACGGTTACTTCCACTCCACCTCGGCCCCCAAGCTGCGCAGATTCTCGACGAACCGCGGATGCGCCCGCTTGATGACGTCGGCATTCTTCACGACGCTCCGGCCCGGGACGCTGGCCGCGACCATATACAGCGCGATCGCCGCGCGGATGACGTAGGGCGAATCGACCACCGCCGCGTGCATCGGTTTGCGGCCGAAGACGAGGATCCGGTGCGGATCGCTCATCACCACGTGCGCTCCGAACTTCGCCAACTCCGGCGTCCACGAAAACCCATTCTCGTAAACCTTGTTCCAAAAATGCACCACCCCCTCGCTGCGCGTGCTCAGCGCGATCATCAAGGGCAGCAAGTCGACCGAGAAGTAAGGCCACGGCGCCGCCTCGATCTTGGTGAGCAGATTGCTGGTGAACGGCTTTTCGATGACGAGGCTCTGATTGCGACGCACGATGGCAACATCGCCCTCATGCTCGACCACGACACCGAGCTTGCGGAAGGCCCGCGCGATGAGGTCGAAGTGCTGCGGCAGCGAACGCTCCACCCGCACCTCGCCCCCCGTGATCGCGCCCAGCGCGAGGAAGGTCACGATCTCGTGGTAATCGGTCCCGATCGTGATCGTCGCCCCGTGCAGGCGTTCGACTCCGGTGATCTGCAGCATGGACGTGCCGATGCCCTCGATCCGTGCCCCCATCGCCACCAAGGCGGCGCACAGCTCCTGCACATGCGGTTCGCTCGCGGCGTTGATCAGCGTCGACGTACCCGCGGCCAGCGCCGCCGCCATCGCGAAATTCTCGGTCACGGTCACCGACATGTAGTCGCACCAATGCCTTGCCCCGCGGAAGCCGCGCGGCAGCGCGATCACCAGCGGATCCCCCTCGGCGACGGTCGCCCCCAGGGCCCGCAGGATCTCCAGGTGCGGATCGATCTCGCGCACCCCCAGCGAACACCCCTTGGAATTGGCCGGCACCGCGATGCGGCGCAGGCGCTGCAGCAGGGGCGGATATAGGAGCACGGTGGACCGCATATCCTGCGGCAGCGTCGCGTCCTTCAGCGCATCCCGGAAGCCGGAGTGGTCCACCCGCATCGTTCCCTCCGCCCGGTCCCAGTCGATCCGCGAGCCCTGCGAGCGGAAGAACGTCACCAATTTTTCCAGATCGGTGATATCCGGGACATTGTGCAACGTGACCGGATCGTCGGTCAGCAAGGTGGCGCAGAAGATCGGGAGAACCGAGTTCTTGTTGCCGGAGGGCCGGATGGTGCCGGAGAGAGGTTTGCCGCCGTTGACGATGAGATCTGCCATGCGAGCTCGAGAAGGAGCAGCGTCAGTTGGATCCCAAAACGGGCCGTGCGTCCAAAAAAAAGGCGTCCGCCGGAGCGGACGCCTCGAAAAAACTGGCCGGAAAGGGTGAATTCCGCCGAATCAGGTGCCGGAGGGGCCACCGGGACCGCGACCTTCGCCGCCGCCCTCGCCCCGACCACGGCCGCGACCACGACCACCGCGGTGGCGTCGACGACGCCCGCCGCCCTCCCCTCCGCCCTGTTGGCCATGGGGACGCGGGGAACCTTCGCCCTCGGGGCGCGGACCGCGACCCTCGAAGCCGCCGCGACCGCGACGACCGTCATGGCGACGGCGCTGACCCTCGGCTCCACCCTCGCGGGGGGAATCACCGCGGCCACCGGCCTTCGGCGCCTCGGCGGAGCTGCCGCCGAAAAGTCCCTTGAGCCAGCCGATGAAACCACCGGACTTGGCCTCGGACGCCGGTGGGCGCTGAGGCTTGAAGGTCGATCCCGCAGCCGGAGCCGGAGCCGGACGGGGTTCGCGCTCGCCACCACGACCGTGCGGGCGATTCTCGCGCGGACCGCGGCCATCGCGACGGCCTTCGCGGGCGGGCTGGGCCGCCGCTTGCTCGCCGAAGGACGACTCGGCGGAAGCCGGGCGCTCGGCGCGGAAGACCGGACGATCTTCGCGGCGTCCCTGCGGGGCAGGTGCCTTAGCGCTAGAATCGCTATCCCAACGCGTTTCCGGCCGCTTCGTTTCCGCCGGGGGCAGAATCGTCAGCTGGGCCTTCTCCGCCGGAGCGGCGGGAGCGGCGGGTGGCGTTGCGGCCACCACCGGAGCAGGAGCCGGCTGCGGAGCAGCAACGGGCGCCGGAGCGACCGGCGCAACCGGTTCAGCCACCACCGCGGCGGGAGCCGGGGCGGCGACAGGAGCCGGAACGGGCGCCGGGGGCGTCTCGCTCTCCCCAGGGGAGAACGGATTTTGATACTCGCGCTGAGCGACAACCACTTGAATCGCGGTCGGTTGGTAATCGCCGCGCGGAGCGGCGGGGGCGGCGGAGGGGGCAGCCGTGTGGCTGCGCTTGCCGCGCGCGAGGCCTGAACCACGGGTGGCACCGAAAGATCCGGTGGCCGCCGCGGGCGTCGCGCTAGAGGTCTCGGCGGGTGCTGCGGAAGAATTCGCAGGAACGTCCGCGCCGGACGGGTTGTTGTCTGACATGACTTAGGGTTTTGTTTGGATTAAGCGCAGGCGCCGCGAAAAATCGCGGTCGGCTCGCGGAGCTGCCATGGGCGGAACAAGAGCGCTCAACGCAGGCAGCAACCGCAAGGATCGCTCCCCCCACGAGCGGCGGCAATCCCAAATTCCCTCCGTTCCCCGCCCCCAAACCCGCGCCGCCCCGAGCCGCAGCACCTTCAGAAGGCCTTGTTCCAGCCCGCAATTGGGACTCCAGCCCACCAGTCCCCCCTTGCCCTCGCTGGCCGCGGTTGCCTACCGTCCTCCCATGACCCCCGACAAACTCGAGGAAATCTTCCGGATGCAAAGCGCTCTCAACCAGCGAATCGGGGTCTCGCTGCCGCCTCCGACCGATGAGGAGAAGGCCAAGTGGATCCTGCATTACACGCGAGCGATGCAGCAGGAACTCGCTGAGCTCGTGGACTCCGTGCCGTGGAAATGGTGGGCCAAGTACCAGAAGTTCGACGAGCAGAACGCCCGCGTCGAGGTCGTCGATCTGTTCCACTTCCTTGTTTCCCTCGCCCAAACGCTCGGGATGAGCGCCGACGACGTCTATCAGGCCTACCTGAAGAAAAACGCCGTCAATCACCAGCGCCAGGACTCCGGCTACGTCGCCAAGGACGCGGCCGATTCCAAGCACATCTAACGGCCGCTCCGGCCGAAGAGAACCGAAGGAGAGCGCGGGGCGGTTAAGTCGCCCCGGCGTTTGACCGCGCGCCGGACGCGGATTCGGTGCCGAATGATTTCCCCCGGCCAGTCCCTCGATCTCGCTCTCGAACGGCCCGTCGTGCGCGACGGCAAGGCCAGCACCGTTGCCCTGTCCTCGCTCCTCCGGCGCCGCACCGTCGTGTCGATCTACATGCGCAACAACACGGGCTCGTGCGACCGGCAAATCGAGTCGCTCGTCGCCGCGGCGAAGAATTTCGACCGACTCGGTTATGATCTGGTGGCGATCAGCCGCGATACGGCCGCCTCCCACCTGAAGTATGCCGCCAAGAAAAACGTCCCGTTCGCCCTGGTCAGCGACCCCGACGACGGCTTCGCCCGCGCCGCCGACGCGGTGGTCGAGAAGTCGATGTACGGAAAAACATATCTAGGACCGGCCCGATCCGCCTTCGTGGTCGACAAAAAGGGTAAAGTCTTGGCTGTCATTGAAAAGGTGGATACGAAAGATCACGCCAAGCAGGTCCTGGAGGCGCTCAAGGCGCTGGCCTGAGCAAAAATCGTGCGGCGCGGTCTTGCGGCCATCGCTCGGTTCGGTAGCACCGACGCGTGAAATGGTCGCTCGCTGAACTGCGTCGCCGCCCTCGGCGCCGCTGGCCTCGCCGCGTCGCCTTTGCCGGCCTCGCGCTCGTGGTTGCCGCCGTGCTGTTTGGATTCTATGGGTTACCAGGAATCCTCCGGACGCGCGCCACCGACGAGCTGAGTCGCCTCCTCGGGCTCCCCGTGAAAATCGCGGCTGTTCAGACTCATCCGCTCCGGCTGAGCGCGACCGTTTCCGGTCTCGTCATCACCGAAAACGACGGAGCACCGCTGATCTTAGTCCGCGAGGCCACGATCAATCTCGGGCTCTGGACGACCCAGCGGGGACCGCTGCACATCCAGGCCGTCGACGTCCACGGGGTCGAGCTCCACATCCGGCAGCGCGCTGACGGCACGCTCAATCTCGCCTCCCTCAATGGCCCCGCGACCGCAGCACCGCCGCCCGAGCAGGCGAGTCGCGCCTTACCTCCCCTGCGTATCGACCGCGCCTCCCTGCACGCGAGCGACATTCGCGTCCTCTTGGAGCATGGCACCGAAGCAACGACGGCCCGCCTCTCCGGTCTCTCCGTGGAAGTACTGCACTTTGATACGACTCACCCGGAGACGCTCTCTACGCTCACGCTCGATGCCACGCTGGAGTCGGGCGGCAACGTCTCCCTCCGTGCGGAACTCGCCCCAACCCTGACCGCGGCTGCAGGTTCGCTCTCGCTGAGCGATCTCAACCTCACACTCGCGAATCCGCTGCTGCGTTCGGTCGTTCCGATGACGCTGCAGTCCGGATCCGCTTCGATCAAAACCCGTTTCCGCGTCCAGCGAGATCACGCTGAGATCGCCGCAAGCCTGCAGGATATTCAGGTGGACGTGAAGGATCTCCAGCTCACCGAGCGCGGCGAGGCCACGCCTTTCCTCATCCTGCCCCGTTTCGCCAGCCGGAGCGGGTCGGTTGACCTCGCAACCCGAGAGGTCCGCGCCGGACAAATCGTGATCGAAGGCATCGCGCTGGCAATCGAGCGGGGACCCGACGGCCTCCAGCCCCTTGCTCGATTACAGTCCGCCTGGGATCGACGCTCCAATCCACCGAGCGTCGCCGCATCCGGCCCAGTGCCGACCCGCGAGCCCGCGACGGTCTCTGCCACACCATCGGTAACACCACACGCTCCACGATCGCTTTCAGCATCCGCACGGCCATTCCGCATCACATGGGAAAGCGTGGAGATCGACGGGCCCGGAGTACGATTCCGCGACACGATGGCGGCGCGGCCGATCGACCTGCGGACGGATCGAATGCAACTGCGCCTCGGATCGATGGACCTCGGCGCGCCGGATCAGCCTTTTCCACTCGCGATCGACCTCACTTTAAACGGTGGCGG
>JACCEB011602166.1_pt1 | contig 10492 bp, 7 predicted proteins | sample 7454761 | NCBI WGS metagenome assembly JACCEB01 (sample SAMN15323454, study PRJNA562643) | freshwater metagenome | isolation source: river surface water | place: USA:Blue River Watershed | collected 2017-08-18 | reverse complement strand
GACTCTTGCCGAACGACATCGCCCCGCGGCCGTTACCGCCGCCCTGCATCTGCCGCAGCATCCACGCGAAGACCAGAATCAACAGCAACGCCGGCGCCAGCTGCAGGATCAACTGCGCGAGGAAGTTAGGCTGCTTCGGCGCACGACCGATGATCGCCACATCCGACTTCGCCAACGTGCCGATCAGGGCGGTGTTGTCGGTCTCTGGGTTGTAGAGCTCGAAGGTGGACTTGTCTTTACGCGTACCGATGATGGTATCGCCCTGCAGCACGACGCTCTCGATGCGACCGTTGCGCACTTCCCCTAGGAAGGTCGAGTAGCTGATCTCGGCGACGGGGCCCGAGCGGGGCATGAATTGGCTGAAGAGCACCAAGACCGCCAACGCGATCAGGGCCCAAACCACGAAATTTTTCATCAGATCGTTCATTACCAATACCTCAAAGGCGCGTTCCCTCGCCCCGCCTCGATCAAACTACACGAACAGGGGCCGCTGAACCAGTCGAAACGGCCGCTATACCGCCTTTCGACCGCGTGCGAGCAGGTAAAGTTCGGGACTGCGCGAGCGCGAGGCTGCGGGCTTGGCGAACTTGACTCGGGTGTAATGCTTTCGCGCTTCCGCAACGAACACATCGAAACCCGAGCCCTGAAAGGTCTTGATGAGGACGTCGCCCCCCGGCTTCAAGGCCCGATTGGCGAGATCCAGCGCTAATTCACACAGATACAGCGAACTTGGCTGATCGATCGCCGGGACGCCTGACATATTCGGCGCCATGTCCGAGAGCACTACATCGACCCCACCGGCTGGCACCTTGGCCAGAATGGCCTCGAAAACCGACTCCTCACGAAAATCGCCCTCGATGAACTCGACCCCGGCGATAGGTTCCATCGGTAGGATGTCGCTCGCGATCAAGGTGCCGTTCTTGCCAACCTTGCGTTTCGCATACTGGCTCCACGCACCGGGCGTGGAACCGAGATCGAGCACCACCATGCCCGGCTTCAGTAACTTCTCCTTCCGATCGATCTCCTCGAGCTTGAACACGGCACGCGAGCGCCAGCCCTCGGCCCAGGCTCGCTTCACGAACGGGTCGGTGAAATGTTCTTTCAGCCACTCGCGGCTGCTTTGCGTACGTTTGACCATGATCGAAGGGGGTAGAATGGCGGCCGTGAAACTAACAGAAAAACAGCGCCGCTACCTGCGCGGCCTTGCCCACCCGCTCAAACCCGTCATCCTGATTGGCAACGCGGGGGTCAGCCCCGGCGTCGTGGCCGAGACACAACGTGCTCTGCATGACCATGAGCTCATCAAAGTTCGAATGACCGGTGCGGATCGCGAAGCTCGTGACGCGGCGCTCGAGGATCTCGCCAAGCAATGCGACAGCGCGTTGGTGGGCCGAATCGGCCACGTCGCCACGCTATACAAACCGCGCGCCGATTTACGCAGGATCGTGCTGCCCGATTGATAAATGCGCGGCCGCAACGCCGCGCAGCACCGCGAGTTCCTCAGCCCTCGTAACGAACGGCAACGATCTCGTAGGAGCGCACGCCGCCGGGCGCGGCCACATCCACGACGTCGCCTTCGGACTTGCCGATCAGCGCGCGGGCGATGGGCGATGTGATGGCAATTCGTGAAGCACGAATGTCGGCCTCGTCATCACCCACGATGGTGTAGGTGACGCGCTTGCCGTCTTCCTCGGCTTCGAGATCCACCGTCGCGCCAAAGACGACCTTGTCACCTGGCGTGAGCTGAGCGACATCAATGATCTCGGCCGTCGAGAGCTTGGCTTCGAGCTCGGCAATGCGACCCTCGATGAACCCCTGCTGCTCACGCGCTGCGTGATACTCGGCGTTCTCCGACAGATCGCCATGGCTTCGCGCCTCGGCGATTGCCTTGATGACGTTCGGACGATCCTCACTTTTGAGGCGTTTCAGTTCGGCACGCAGCATCTCAGCGCCGCGCAGGGTCAAAGGATTACGCTTCATGCGGGCAGCTCCTGATGCAGATCCTGCAACCGGTTGACATCGACTTGGTCGAGCGAGTCGAGAGCCTCGCACGTTGCGAGCGCCGCCGCCAGCGTCGTGTAGTAGGTCACACGTCGCTGCACCGCCTCGCGCCGGATTGAGTGTGACTCCTGCACGGCCTGCTTACCCTCGGTCGTGTTGACGATCAACACGATCTCGCCGTTTTTGATCATGTCGACGCAATGCGGACGACCCTCCCGAACTTTGTTGACCTTGCGAACGGCAATCCCAGCTGCTGCGATGACGGCAGCCGTCCCTTCGGTCGCGACGAGATCGAACCCTCTTTCGGCGAGACGCCGAGCCAGCTGAACCACCCCAGGCTTGTCGCGCTCACGCACGCTCAAGAAGCAAGTGCCCGATCGCGGCAACACGACGCTTGAGGCGGCTTGAGCCTTGGCGTAGGCTTCCCCGAAGCTGCGACCGGTACCCATCACCTCGCCCGTCGATTTCATCTCGGGTCCGAGCATCGGGTCGGCTTCTGGAAATTTGACGAAGGGGAACACCGCCTCTTTCACTGAGTAGTACGGCGGCACACGCTCCTTCGTCGCGCCGAGCGCTGACAGCGTTCGCCCCGTCATGACGCGAGCGCCAATCTTAGCGAGCGCAAGGCCGGTCGCCTTCGAAACGAAGGGCGCCGTACGCGATGCACGCGGGTTCACTTCGAGCACGAAGATCACGCCGTTCTGAATGGCAAACTGAATGTTCATCAAACCGACCACGTTGAGTGCGAGCGCCAGCTGCTTGGTCTGCTCGCGCAAGGCATCTTGCAACTCGGCTGACAAAGAATTGGGCGGCAGCGAACACCCGGAGTCGCCAGAGTGCACGCCTGCCTGCTCGACGTGCTCCATGATGCCGCCGACGAGTACGTTGCGACCATCGCAAACCGCATCGACGTCGACTTCGATGGCGTCATCGAGAAATCGATCGAGCAGCACCGGACTCTCGTTCGAGACCTTCACCGCATCGGTCATGTAAGCGCGCAAATCATCTTCGTTGAAGACGATCTCCATCGCACGACCACCGAGCACGTACGAGGGGCGAACCACCAACGGAAAACCAACCTCACGAGCGAGCGCGAGCGCCTGCGATTCAGTGCGCGCCGTCGCGTTAGCTGGCTGGCGCAGTCCGAGCGCCTGAACCAACTTTTGAAAGCGCTCACGATCTTCGGCCACGTCGATCGACTCGGGCGATGTACCGATGATCGGCGCACCAGCCTTCTCGAGTGCGCGCGACAACTTGAGCGGCGTCTGACCGCCGTATTGCACGATCACGCCTTCAGGCTTTTCTTTGTCGATGATCTCGAGCACATCTTCGAGCGTCAGCGGCTCGAAATACAAACGATCGGAGGTGTCGTAATCGGTGGAGACGGTCTCGGGATTGCAATTGATCATGATGGTCTCGAAACCATCCTCGCGCAGCGCGAGCGCTGCGTGCACGCAGCAATAATCGAACTCGATGCCCTGACCGATTCGATTGGGGCCACCACCCAAGATCACGATCTTGCGTCGATGCGTCGGCGCCGCCTCACACTCTTCTTCGTAGGTCGAGTACAGATACGCGGTCGACGTCGAAAACTCGGCCGCACAGGTATCGACACGCTTGTAGACCGGGCGAACCCCGAAAGACTGCCGACGGGCGCGGATCTCACCCTCGGTGACACCCAAAAGTTTGGCCAAACGCGAATCGGAGAAGCCATGCCGCTTGAGGTATCGCAGTCGCGAAGCATCGAGCGCCGTGATCTTGCCGTTGGCCACCTCGCCTTCGAGTCTCACGATTTCTTCGATCTGCGCGAGGAACCAAGGATCGATGCGGGTGAGTTCGTGCACGCGATCAAAGGTCCATCCAGCGCGAAACGCGTCTGCCGTCTGCAGCAAACGATCGGGACCCGGCATCCGCAAGTTGTGCGCTAGCGTAGCGGCTGCTTCCTCGCCAAGCGGCAGTTGAGTGACAGGTGACAACCCGTCCAGGCCGGTCTCGAGACCTCGCAAGGCCTTCTGCAGCGATTCTTGGAAAGTGCGACCGATGGCCATCACTTCGCCCACCGACTTCATCTGCGTGGTGAGTCGATCGTTGGCGCCACGGAACTTCTCGAACGTGAAGCGCGGAATCTTGGTGACGACGTAATCGATGGTCGGTTCGAACGACGCCGGCGTCGCACCACCGGTGATGTCGTTACGCAACTCATCGAGCGTGTAGCCCACGGCGAGCTTCGCCGCGATTTTAGCGATCGGGAATCCCGTTGCTTTCGAGGCGAGCGCCGAAGAGCGCGAAACGCGCGGATTCATCTCGATGACGATCAAGCGACCATCTTCGGGATTGACGGCGAACTGCACGTTCGAGCCACCGGTGTCGACGCCGATCTTGCGTAGCACGGCGATCGAAGCGTCGCGCATGCGTTGGTATTCTTTGTCCGTCAGCGTTTGTGCCGGGGCCACCGTGATCGAGTCGCCCGTATGCACACCCATCGGATCGAGATTCTCGATCGAGCAGACGATGATGCAGTTGTCGGCACGATCGCGCACGACCTCCATCTCGAATTCCTTCCAACCGAGAATCGACTCCTCGATCAGCACCTCGCTCGTCGGCGACGCATCGAGACCGCGCAACACGATCGACTCGAATTCTTCGCGGTTGTAGGCGATACCGCCACCGGAGCCACCGAGCGTGAAGCTCGGTCGAATCACACAGGGATAGCCGAGCGTCGACTGGATGGCGAAAGCTTCTTCCAAACTTTTGGCGACCGCAGAACGCGCTGACTCGAGACCGATCTCGCGCATCGCATTGCGGAAGAGCTCGCGATCTTCAGCCATATCGATCGCATCACGCGAGGCGCCGATCAATTCGCAATCGAACTTTTCGAGCACGCCCTCGCGCACGAGATCGAGGGCCGTATTGAGCGCCGTCTGACCACCCATCGTGGGCAACACGGCATCCGGACGTTCCTTCTCGATGATGCGGGCGACCGTGCGCCAATTGATCGGCTCGATATAGGTCGCATCGGCCATGTTCGGGTCGGTCATGATCGTGGCGGGATTCGAGTTCACCAGGATGACCCGGTACCCCTCTTCCCTTAGCGCCTTGCAGGCTTGCGCGCCCGAGTAATCGAACTCGCAGGCTTGGCCAATGACGATCGGACCTGCGCCGATGATCAGGATGCTTTGGATGTCGGTTCTTTTCGGCATGGCGGACTCGGTTTCTCGATCAAGCCGAACGACGGCGTTGCATGGCGGCCGTGAAGCGATCGAACAGATGGCTGACGTCGTGTGGGCCGGGGCTCGCTTCCGGATGCCCCTGGAAACTGAACGCGTCGCGATCGGTGCGCGCCACGCCCTGCAAAGTGCCGTCGAACAACGAGCGATGCGTGGCCACGAGATTCGCCGGCAAGCTGGCCTCGTCGATCGCGAAACCGTGATTTTGCGAGGTGATCAACACTCGGCGACTCGCGAGATCCTGCACCGGATGATTTGCGCCGTGATGACCGAACTTCATTTTCACCGTGCGCGCGCCGCTCGCGAGACCGAGCAACTGATGCCCTAGGCAAATACCAAATAGGGGCACGTTGGCCGCAAGAATCTCGCCGATTGCACGAATCGCGTAGTCGCAAGGCTCGGGATCACCCGGACCATTCGAGAGGAATACGCCCTCGGGCTGCAATGCGAGCACGTCAGATGCCGGCGTCTGCGCTGGCACCACCGTGACCGAGCAACCCGCATCAACGAGCAAGCGCAGAATGTTGTACTTCACGCCAAAGTCGTACGCGACAACGCGATAGGGTTTGTGTCCCGTGCGTGCGGGTGGCGCATCGAAGCTCGAACCCGAGGTCCAATCGTAGCGCTCGCGAACCGACACCACCTTCGCGAGATCCATCCCCTTCAATCCGGGGAAGGCACGCGCCGCTTCGAGCGCTGCAGCCTCCAGAGAGGCGACATCACCGGACTTGCTCGCTGCGCCCGTGACGATGGCGCCATTCTGCGCACCCTTCTCACGAAGAATGCGCGTCAGACGTCGCGTGTCGAGATCCGCAATGGCAACGACACCGTGGTGCACGAGAAACTCGGGAAGACTACGCTTTGAGCGATAGTTGCTGAGCCGGGGCGGCAGATCGCGAATCACGAGTCCGGCTGCATAGGCTGCAATGGACTCCATGTCTTCGTCGTTGGTGCCGACGTTGCCGATGTGAGGATAAGTGAGAGTGACGATTTGCCGCGAGTAAGACGGGTCGGAAAGAATTTCCTGATAACCGGTCAAAGCGGTATTGAAAACGACTTCGCCGGAGGTATTCCCTGTTGCACCGATCGAAAGGCCGCGGAAGGTCGAACCATCCGCGAGCGCCAGCACTGCTTCGCTCACTCAGTCACCCGTTGCTCTGCAAAAACACTCTCCGACGCAGAGCGCGGGTATCGCATTGACAAAACGGGAGACACTCTCGCGAATGTCTCCCGCCTTGCTAGGACTAACCCGGCTATCGGATTAGAAGGAAATTCTATGTTTTCGGACCCCATCCTGTCCATGAGATTCGGGGTGAAATCGCACCGATACGAAACACCGGGAGAATCTTCTAAGTCTTTGTTTTCAAACTAATTACATCGCCCATTTCATACCGACCAGGCACCTGTTCGAACAAAAATTTCGCCGCCCGCAAGGCGCCTCGGGCAAAGATTGCCCGGTCTGTGGCCTGATGGGACAGCAGCACGCGCTCGCCGGCTCCCAAGAAGGCGACCGTGTGATCACCCACCACGTCCCCGCCCCGCACAACCGCATAACCGATCTCACCGACAGGGCGCGCGCCGCCCTCGGCATGGTGGCGTACCGCATCGCGTCGGAAGGCCGTTCCACGCCCCTCCGATGCGGCTTGACCGAGAGCGAGCGCAGTGCCGGAGGGGGCATCCTGCTTGTGCCTGTGATGCGCCTCGACGACTTCGATATCGAAGTCGGCCGGTAACGAGCGCGCTGCTTGGCGCACGAGTTCCAGTAGCAACGTGACGCCGAGACTGGTGTTCGCTGCGATCAGCACCGGGATGTGCTGTGCCGCGGCATCCGCAGCGCTGTACACGTCGGCATCGAGACCGGTCGTCCCGACGACGATGGGCATACCGGCATGCGCGCAAATGGTGAGATTGCCGCGCGTCGCGCTCGCGGACGAGAAATCGATGACCACTTGGGCGTCCGTCAACACGGCCGCCAGATCGGTGGTGACGCGGGTGCCGATCGCGGGCAAACCCGCGAGTTCGCCGAGATCACGACCCACGGCAGCAGCGCCCTCACGATCGATGGCACCGACGAACATCACATCACCCATCTCGAGCGCAGCGCGCGTGATGGCAAGCCCCATGCGGCCCGAGGCTCCGACGATCACCACTCGCATACGAATTCTCCTGGCGGTTTAGTTGCCGCCGGAGAAGAAGCGTTTCACGCCCTCGAAGAAGCCCTCTTCTCGCGGCGTATGGCCCTCGCCATCACCGCGCAGCGACTCATCGAATCGGCGCAGCAAATCGCGCTGCTCGGACGACAGTTTCACCGGCGTTTCTACCACAACGCGGCAGAACAGGTCGCCTCGACTGCCGCCGCGCACGGGTTTCACGCCCTTGTCGCGCAAACGGAAGACACGACCCGATTGGGTCTCGGCCGGAATCTTGATTGAGACTTCCCCTTCGAGTGTCGGCACATTCACCGAACCACCGAGAACCGCCGTCGCAAAACTGATGGGCACTTCACAAGACAGATCGTCACCTTCGCGCTCGAAGATCGGGTGCGGCTTGACGTTCATCTCGATGTACAGATCGCCCGGTGGCCCCCCATTGCGGCCCGCCTCGCCTTCACCGGCCAAGCGAATACGATCTCCGGTCGCCACACCCGCCGGTACCTTGACCGACAGCTTGCGCGTTCGACGGACACGACCCTGCCCAAGACAGGTATCACACGGGTTTTTGATGACCCGTCCGGTTCCGCGGCACTTGTTGCAAGGCTGCTGCAATTGGAAGAAGCCCTGCGAGATCCGCATCTGGCCGCTTCCCTGACATTGATCACACGTGATGGGGCTCGAGCCCTTGGCACAACCGCTGCCATGACAGGTCTCGCATTCCATGAGGCGCGGAATCTCGACCTCGGTGGTGTAACCAAACACGGCTTGCGACAGATCGAGCTCCAGCTCGTAACGCAGATCCGCGCCACGGAAAACTTGCGAGCGACCGCCACGACGACCACCACCAAAGATATCGCCGAATACCTCACCAAAAATATCGCCGAAGTCCGCCCCGCCGAAACCGGCACCGCCGGGGCCACCACCTTGACGCATGGCCTCCATACCATCGTGACCGTGCTGGTCGTAGACGGCACGCTTCTGCGCGTCTGAGAGCACTTCGTAGGCCTCTTTGGCCTCTTTGAAGCGCTCTTCAGCCTCGGCATCACCCGGGTTGCGATCGGGGTGATACTTCATCGCGAGGCGTCGGTAGGCCTTCTTGATGTCGGCCTCCGACGCACCCTTGGCGACGTCGAGGATTTGGTAGTAGTCGCGTTTAGCCATGTGAGTTCGATCGGCCCAAGGCCGATCAGGACGCCTTGCGATCCTGATCCTTGTCCTTCACTTCCTCGAACTCGGCATCGAGCACATCGCCACGATCCTTGCCCGAGCCTTCGGCACCACCCGCCGCACCCGCCTGGTCGCCACCCTCACCGGATTGCTGCGCGTAGGCCTGCTGGGCGATTGCGCTCGAAGCCTGCATCAGCACTTCAAGTTTCTTCTCGATCTTGTCTTTGTCGTCGTCCTTCAGGACGGCCTTGAGGTCATTCAGGGCGTTCTCGACCTTGACGCGCTCTTCGGTGGCGACCTTCTCGCCCAAATCTTTGAGCGTCTGCTCGACCGAGTGAACCATGCCATCGGCTTTGTTGCGCGTCTCGACGAGCTCGCGGAACTTTTTATCCTCTTCGGCATGCGCCTCGGCATCGCGCACCATGCGCTTGATCTCATCCTCGGAGAGGCCTGAGGATGCTTTGATCACGATGCGCTGCTCCTTACCGGTCGCCTTGTCTTTGGCCGACACGTTCAGGATGCCGTTGGCGTCGATGTCGAACGTGACTTCGACTTGCGGCGTGCCGCGACGCGCTGCCGGGATGTCCGTGAGATCGAACTTTCCGAGTGACTTGTTATCGAGCGCGCGCTCACGCTCGCCTTGCAACACGTGAATCGTCACGGCGGTCTGGTTGTCCTCGGCGGTCGAGAACACTTGCGAGTGCTTGGTCGGGATCGTGGTGTTCTTCTCGATGAGCTTGGTCATCACGCCACCCAAGGTCTCGAGACCGAGCGACAGCGGTGTTACGTCGAGGAGCAACACGTCCTTCACGTCGCCCGCGAGCACACCACCCTGGATCGCCGCACCGACGGCCACCGCCTCGTCCGGGTTGACGTCCTTGCGCGGATCCTTACCGAAGAATTCTTTGACGTACTTCTGCACCAGCGGCATACGAGTCTGGCCGCCGACGAGAATGACCTCGGACACCTCGGCCGCCGACAGACCGGCATCCTTCAGCGCGATCTTGCAGGGCTCGATCGTGCGCTTGACGAGATCTTCGACCAGCGACTCGAGCTTGGCGCGCGTGAGTTTCACCGCCAAGTGCTTGGGGCCCGTCGCATCCATCGTGATGTACGGCAGGTTGATGTCGGTCTGCTGACTCGAGGAGAGCTCGATCTTGGCTTTCTCGGCCGCTTCTTTGAGGCGCTGCATGGCGAGCGGGTCCTTGCGCACATCGACGCCGGACTCTTTCTGAAACTCGTCAGCGAGATGGTTGATGACTCGCAGATCGAAGTCCTCACCACCTAAGAACGTATCGCCGTTCGTTGAGAGCACTTCGAACTGACGCTCACCATCGACCTCAGCGATCTCGATGATCGACACGTCGAACGTGCCACCACCCAAGTCGTACACCGCGATCTTGCGATCGCCACCGTCTTTATCGAGACCGTAGGCGAGCGCAGCCGCGGTCGGCTCGTTGATGATGCGCTTGACGTTTAAACCCGCGATGCGGCCAGCATCCTTCGTGGCCTGACGCTGTGAGTCGTTGAAATAAGCCGGCACCGTGACGACGGCCTCGGTCACTTCCTCACCGAGGAATTCCTCGGCGGTCTTCTTCATCTTCATGAGCACACGCGCAGAGATCTCCGGCGGCGCCATCTTCTTGCCCTGCGCTTCAATCCAGGCATCGCCGTTGTCCGCCTTGACGATCTTGTAGGGGACCATGTCGATGTCCTTCTGCACGATCTTCTCGTCGAAGCGACGACCGATCAGACGCTTCACGGCATAAAGCGTGTTTGAGGGATTCGTGACGGCTTGGCGCTTGGCCGACTGACCGACCAGAACCTCATCGTCCTTGGTGAAGGCGATGACCGAGGGGGTCGTACGATCGCCTTCGCTGTTCTCGATCACGCGAGGCTTGCCGCCGTCCATGATGGCGACGCAGGAGTTCGTCGTGCCGAGAT
>JACCEB010466029.1_pt1 | contig 10497 bp, 8 predicted proteins | sample 7454761 | NCBI WGS metagenome assembly JACCEB01 (sample SAMN15323454, study PRJNA562643) | freshwater metagenome | isolation source: river surface water | place: USA:Blue River Watershed | collected 2017-08-18 | reverse complement strand
GAGAAATAAATTTTTTCAAGCGCGCAACGAAAGACGCTGGATCCCGGCTTTCGCCGGGATCCAGTGTCTTTATTTGTGCACTATCAGCTTGAATCGCCAACAGTCCAACTGCCGTCACTTCATCGGCAACGCACCTAATCCCGCATACCGCGCCGCCCCGCCCAGCGCCTCCTCGATCCGCAGCAGCTCATTCCACTTCGCCATCCGCTCCGAGCGTGCGAACGAGCCGACCTTCAGCTGTCCTGCATTCCAGCCGACCGACAGGTGCGAGATCATCACGCACTCCGACTCGCCCGAGCGCGCCGACACGATGGTCGAGTAACCGAGCGACTTCGCGGCCTCGAGCGCATCGCGGGTCTCGCTGATCGTGCCGGCCTGATTCGGCTTGATCAGCACCGCATTGCACGCATGCGCCGCAGCCGCATCGCGCACGCGCTGCGCATTGGTCACCAGGAAGTCGTCGCCGATCACCTGAATGCCGGCGCCGGCCGCCTTCGTGAACGCAATCATGCCGGCCGCATCGTCCTCGGCCACCGGATCCTCGATCGACAGGATCGGATACTTCGCCACCCAGCCGAGCAGCACGTCGATCCATTCGTCGGTCGTAAACGCACGGCCTTCCAGCGCCGGACGATAGATGCCGTCGCGGCCGAATTCGGATGCGGCGATGTCGAGCGAGATCATCACCTCGCCATTGCGGTAGCCTGCCTTGTCGATTGCCCGTGCCAGCATCTGCAGCGCATCTTCGTTGCCGCCGAAATCCGGCCACCAGCCGCCCTCGTCCGCCACGCCGGCGCGCTTGCCGGCATCGGCCATCAGCTGCCCGGCCGCGCGGTAGACCTCGGCCACCATCGCCAGCGCCTCGTCCATGCTGGATGCGCCGACCGGCATCACGAGGAAATCCTGGATGTCGACGCGCCGGCCGGCGTGCGCGCCGCCGCCGAAGATCTGGATCTCGGGCAGTGGCAGCGTGACCTCGGCGTCGCCGGCCAGATACTTCCACAGCGGCAGCCGCGCAGACTTCGCGGCCGCATCGAGCACCGCCATCGAGGTCGCAATCAGCGCGTTGCCGCCGAGCCGGGACTTGTTCGGCGTGCCGTCGAGCGCGATCAGCAATTCATCGACCATGCGCTGCTCGCGCGCATCGAGCCCTGGCAGCGCCGGCGCAATCTCGCGCGCGACGTTCGCCACCGCCTTGTCGACGCCGTAACCGCCGAAAGCCTCGCCGCCGTCGCGCAGCTCGACCGCCTCATGACTGCCGGTGGAGGCGCCGGCCGGCGCGATGCCGCGGCCGATGCTGCCGTCGGCCAGCGTGACGTCGACCTCGACGGTCGGGCGGCCGCGCGAATCCCAGATGCGGCGCGCGCGTACTTCGGTGATGCGGGTAGTCATTGGCAAATATCCTCTTTCCATGCGGCGCGCATTGCGGCCAGGGTGGCGGACGGCGCGAGCACGTAGCGGCGCGCGAATGCGCGCTGCGCCGCCCTGCCCTCGTCGTCCAGGTATTCGAGCGGCGACTTGCCGTCGACGCGTGCGAGCAGGATGCCGGCAAGCAGCTGCGCGATGCGCGCCTCCAGCACGGCGCGCGGCTCCCAGTCGGCGCCCGCGAGATACGACTCGGCGAAAGCATCGAAGCAGGCGAGGAAGGCGTCGGCCGACGCCGGCCGCCACAGGCATTTCGCCAGCAGGTGCGTCAGGCAGAACGCCGCGTCGAACGCCGGGTCGCCGTACCACGCGCATTCGGCGTCGAGGATCACCGGACCGGCCGGGCCGGCGAGGATGTTCTTCGGGCTGATGTCGCCATGGACGAGCGCAAGCTTCGTCGTCGCGGTGCGCTCGACCAGCGCCAGCAGCGCCGGCGCGCAATCCGGATGCGCGCGTGCAGCGGCGACGAAGTACGGGTCGAGCCGCAGGTCATTGAAATTCCGGTCGTTGGCGAAGGCGGCGGCCAGCTCGGGCCGGTGCGCTGTGCTCGCATGGATGCGGGCAACCAGCGCGGCCACCTGCGCCGCGAACGCCGGCTCGACGACGCCATCGCGCAGCAGCGACTTCCAGACAGGATGTCGTTCGGGCGCCAGCCACTGCATCGCGAAGGTATAGGACGACGGGTCTTCGCCGAGGATCTGCGGCACCGCCTGCGGCAGCAAGCGCGACACCTCGCGCATCCATGCGACCTCGGCGAGGTTGCGCGACAGCGGCGCGCTCCAGTGCGTTGCGACCTTCAGCTCGGGCAGCGCCTGCTTCACGCACAGCGGCCCGCGCCGCGTGTCGACGCGCACGATCAGCGAGGAAACACCGCCGGACAGCGGTTGCAGGGAGGGAGTCTCGTCGGCGTCGACCAGCCCCATGCGCAACAGCGCAGGCTGAACGACGGCCAGGTCGGCGGGCTGGCTCACGCTGGCTTCTGTTTGTATTGGGACGCGTAACTATAGCGGATCACACCCCGTGCGGGCTTTCGATTCGCCAAGCGTCGCTTTTGGCCGCCACGCAGGCAGCGGGCCCGCGCCGCCGGCCGGGTCAGCGTCAGTACTGGTAGAGCATCAGCAGCACCGCGCCGATGACGGCCGCCGAGGTCCACAGCACCGCCGCCGAGCCCGGGCGGCGCAACAGCGCGCCCCATCCGGCAACGCTGTGCGCGCCTGCGGCCGGCCACGGGCGTCGGCGGCGCTCGCGCCCGTCCCAGCGGCGTTGCGTGACGGCCGCTTCCTCGCGTGCGATCCACTCGTCGTGCTGCTGCCGGCGCTGCGGATCGGACAGCACTTCGTAGGCCGTATTAATCAACTGGAAGGTGTGCGTCGCCTTCGCGCTGCCTGCGTGGTGATCCGGATGAAATTTGTGGCACAGGCTGCGGTAGGCAGCGCGAATCACTTCCGGCGGCGCGTCGCGCGCGACCTTCAGGTTGTCATAATGAGTGTGGACCCTGGCCATGGCTGACCCTTGTCGTTTACCTGTCCGCACAGTAAAAGTCCGACAAAACAACGAGTTGACAAACATCAACTTAACACGTGAAGAATGCATCGCCAGCCGTCAGGCGAGCGGATCGACGCCGAACGCCGGCCATTCCGCGAGCGGGTGCGCGGCACAGCGATCCGCCCAGCCCAGCGCTTCCGCGATGGTCACGTGCATGTCGAGGTAACGGTAGGTGCCGAGCCGCCCGACGAAGCTGACCCGCCGCTCCGCGCGCGCGCGTCCGACGTAGCGCGCCAGCAGCGCCTTTTCGTTTGCCAGCCGGATCGGGTAGTACGGCGTGTCGCCCGCTTCGCAGTCGCGGCTGTACTCGCGGCTGATGACGGTGCCGGCATGCGATTCCCACGGAGCGAAGTGCTTGTGCTCGGCGATCCGCGTCCACGGAACGTCGGGGTCGCAATAGTTGATCACCGCATTGCCCTGATAATCGCCTTCGTGCCACTCATGCCGGAAGTCCAGCGTGCGGTAGCCCAGGCGTCCTTCGTCATGCCCGAACCAGGCGTCGATCGGCCCGCTGTAGAACACGTGGTCATGGTCGTCGCGCATCGCGCGGGTGAATGCGCGTCCGAGGTGGACGCGCACGTGCGCCACATCAAGCAGGCGTTCGACGATGCGCGTGTAGCCATGCCGCGGCAGGCCCTGCCAGCGGCTCGCATAGTAGTTGTCGTCGTAGCTGAAGCGTAGCGGCAGGCGCTTGAGCACGCTGGCCGGCAAGTCGGCCGGCGACCTGCCCCACTGCTTTTGCGTATAGCCGTGAAAGAAGGTCTCGTACAACGCGCGTCCCATGCCGGACAGCGCCTGCTCCTCGAAATTGCGCGGCTCGCCGGACACCGGCTCGGCCTGTGCGGCAAGGAAGTCGCGTGCCGCGGCCGGCCCGAGGCAGCGGCCGAACAGCTGGTTGATCGTATGCAGGTTCACCGGCAGCGAGTACACCTGCCCGCGCGCGACGGCCTTGACGCGATTGGTGAAGGGCATGAATTCGTCGAAGCGGCGCACGTAGTTCCAGACGCGCTCGTTATCCGTGTGGAAGATGTGCGGTCCGTAGCGGTGCAGCAGGATGCCGGTGGCGGGGTCGCGCTCGGTATGGCAGTTGCCGCCGACGTGGGCGCGCGGCTCGAACACGTCCACCTCGTGGCCGGCGCCGGCCAGCTCATGGGCAATCACTGCGCCGGACAAGCCGGCGCCGGCCACTGCGATGCGTGCCATTCGAATCCCCCGTTCTGTCTGTCCGCGCTCATTGCGGCGCGCTCCCGTTCACATCCGTCCCTGCAAGGGTTCAAGCCCGGTCTCGTCCTCTTCGGCCGCCTGGGCGCGCAGGTGCAGGTAACGCGCCAGCGCATCTTCCAGCGGCGGCATGTGGCGTCCGCGCTCGCTGTCCAGCGCCGACCAGGCCGGCCGCCGTGCGGGGCTGCGCAACAGCGCGACCGAACGCTCCTGCAGCGTGGCCGTCGGGATGCCGGCCATCCGCGCGGCCTTGCGCGCCAGCTGCGCCCAGCTCAGCGCGTCGCGGTTGGCGAGGTGCCACAGGCCCTGCTCGCCGTCGACCAGCAGGTTCAGCGACGCATGCACGAGGTCCGGCACATAGGTCGGCGACACGATCAGGTCCGACGCCGCGACGAAAGGACGCCGCTGCGACAGCGCATCCAGCGCCAGCGATACGAAATTCACGCTGTCCCACGGGCCGAAGAAGGCGCTGGTGCGCACCACCAGCGCCGCCGGATCAATCGCCAGCACGCGGCGCTCGGCCTCGGCCTTGGTGTGCCCGTAGACGCTGAGCGGGGCGACCGGATCGCTTTCGACATAGGGCGTGCGGCGCTCGCCGTCAAACACCAGGTCGCTGGAGAAAGTCAGCAAGCGCAGCCCGTGCCGCGCGCAGGCGACCGCCAGCACCACCGGCCCCAGCGTGTTCTCGCGCCGGCAGCGCTCGGGCTCGCGCTCGGCCTCGTCCACGCGCACATAGCCGCACGCATTCACGATCGCCCACGGACGGTGCTCGCGTATCGCGCGCTCGACCGCGGAGGCGTCGGCGATGTCGACCTGCGCGCGGTCGAGCAGCCGGAACGCGAGGTTGCGCACGCTGCAGATCCGCGCGAACGCACGCCCGAGCGTGCCGCCGGCGCCGACCACCAGCAGCGGCTGCGGGCTGCGCGCCAGCGGCGGATAGGCCGGCACCCAGTCATCCATTTCCGCGATCGACACCGGCGGGCACAGGAAGCGGCCCGGGCGCCGCCACCAGCCTTCGCCCAGCAGCACCGGATGCGAAGGCCGGCGGCCGGTGGCCAGCTCGCGCATCAGCGCCGCCACCGCGGTCATCCGCGGCGGCGACGAGCGCACGTCCAGCGGGCCGGGCTCGTAATAGCCTTGTTCGACGGTGACGAGGCTGTTCCAGTCGAACGAGCCGAGCAGCGCCCAGGCGGTGACGGCGCGCACGTCGGCTCCCTCGCCGCGCACGCGTTCTGCGCCGCGCCAGATCTCGTGCAGCCAGCGCAGCTGGTCCTCGCGCTGCGCGTCGATGTGCACTTCGGTCACCGCCAGCGGTATGCGGTAACGCTGCCATGCCTCGCGCAACAGCGGCGCGATGCCGGGCGTAGGCACGGTGAACGCGCGCGGCGTCTCTATGTCGGCCATCGGCTGTCCGCGGTAGTGCCCAACGCGCGATTCCGGATAGCGCCCGGCCTGATGGTCGAGCCAGCGCTCGCTGGTGATGTAGTAATTCACGCCAATCAGGTCGGGCACGCATGGGTGCTCGCGGAACCAGTCGAGCTCGCCGGCCGCCGCACCGCTGTCCAGCAAATAGTCGCGCAGCGCATGGCCGGGACCGACGCGGCCGCACAGCAAGTCCCACGCGAGCCAGCGCCGCTCGTTGTAGAAGTCGACCACCGCGGACAGCGGCGCCGTGCCGTAGGTCTTGCCGAGATCGTCGGTCTGCAGCAGCCGCGCCGCCGGGTTGATCCGGCGGATCGCCGCCATCGCCAGCGCGACGCCGCGGCACTGGTGCAGCAGCGCGCGCACGAAGCTGGCGTCGTCGCGCGCATGCGGATACCAGACGCCGTACAGCGCCGCAAAGCGCGCGGTAGTCAGCGGCTCGTTGACCGGCGTGTACTGCATCACCCACGGATAGCGCGCCGCCACCGCACCGGCGTATTCGGCCAGGCGCTCCGGAAATGCGGGGTCGAGGAGCTGCGTGTCGCGCGGCCCGCTGCCGTGGTGGACCAGCCCGACGATCGCCTCGATGCCGAGCCGCTGCAGCGCGACCAGCCGCTCGTCCGTCCAGCGCCAGTCGGCCGCAGCGAGCCCGGCCGGCGCGACGCGCTCCCACAGCACCGGCTGGCGCAGCGCGCTGATGCCGAGCGATGCAAAACGATCGAGGTCATCGTCGCGCACCGCATGGCCATTACGATCCAGCTGGCTGAAATAGCGATCGTGCACGCGATTGACCGTGCATTCGACGCCGCCCCACAGCGCGAGGCCGTCAGTCATCCGGCGTCGCCCAGTTCCGCGCCGCTGCGCTCGCGCACCAGCGAGCGCAACAGCCGCCGCATCGCGTCGGCGGTCGCATCCCACGAGGTGGTGGCCAGTTTCGCGCGCATGCGCCGGATCATGCGCTGACGCTCGCTGGCCGGCATGGCCAGCGCCTGCCGGCAGCGCGCGGCGAAATCGTCAGGCGAATGCGCGATGGCGATCACGTCCGCATGCTGGCCGACGACGTCAGGCACAGCAGTACTGACCACCGGCAGCTCGGCCGCCATGTACTCGATCGACTTGGTCGGGCTGATGAATCGCGTCGCGTCATTCAGCGCGAACGGCAACAGGCAGACGTCCCAGGACGCAAGGAAAGCCGGCAGCGCGGAATACGGCTGCTGCCCGGCGTAATGGATGTTCGGCCGGCGCGGCAGCGCAGCCGGATCGATCTTCGCCACCGGACCGGCCAGCACGATCTGCCAGGACGGCTCCTGGTCGGCCACGGCCGCGACCAGCTCGCCGTCGAAGCGCTCGTCGAGCACGCCGAAGAAGCCGAGCTTCGGTCCGGGCAGCCGCCGGTACGAAGGATGCGCAATGTTGCGGTCCAGCGCCTGCCGGAAGTGCGCGACGTCGACGCTGCTGGGGAAGCAATGCACATTGCGATGAAAGCGCCGTTTCGCGTCGAACAGGCTGGGTCCGCCGGCAAACACCAGGTCGGCGCGCTCGAACAAGGCCTGTTCCTGCTCGAGCAGGTCGGGCGGCGAATGCAGGAAGGCCGACAGCTCGTCCATGCAGTCATAGACCACCGCCTCCGGCTCGAGCGCGGCGAGCAGCGGCATCGCCATTGGCGTGTACAGCCACGCAAGGTGACGCGGATGGCGGCGTGCAAGGTCGGCAAGCTCACCAAGCAGCGGGCCATGGTCCTGCCAGAGGCCGCCACCCGATCCGGGCGGCAGCCGCGGACGCAGCACCGTCAGTTGCGGCAACGGCTCGCTGGCCTGCCACGCACCGCTGCCGGCGCCCGCCACCGGCTCCTCGATGAAAAAAATCCGATAGTGCCTCGCCAGCCTCGACATCAGCTGCTGCGGCCGCTGGTAAACGAAATCCCAGCGCAGGTGGGAAAACACGAAAAGGGTTTCCATCGGCTCCGGTGCGGAAATTGAAAGGCTGCTAAAGATTTATGACCGCGCAAGCCCATGCCGTGTTCGACGCGCCGGCTTGCCCGCGCTCAAGAGTGGACATCGGGTGCAGTACAGAAAATTTTCTGCTTCACAGAAACTATTTCCTGAAGCCATGAACAAAGGGGTGTTCCGTACAGCAATCTTCCTGCCCCGCCATGCCTGCCACCCACGCCCTGCCTGCTTCCGACGTTTCGCTTCCTGATTCCCCTGCCCTGCCACCGACGGCCGCCCTCGCGGGGTCGCTGTTGCAGCGGCTCGCGCTGCCCGCGCTGTTTGCCTGGTTCGGCGTGCTGATGGGCTCCTGGGTCGGCCGCATCCCGGCGCTGCGCGACGGCATGCAGATCTCGCACGCGCAGCTGTCGTTCGTGCTGCTGATGGGCGGGCTCGGTGCGGTGCTGTCGTTCCCGCTGTCGTCGCGGCTGATGGCACGCTTCGGCGGCCGCCGCACGATGCACATTTCAGGCATGGTGCTGCTGGGCGTGCTGCTGGCGATTGCGGCCGCGCCCAACGTGCCGCTGCTGATGGCAGCCGTGCTGATGCTGGGTTTGTTCGCCAGCACTTATGACGTCGGCATGAATGCGGTCGCCGCGAGGCAGGAGGCCGGCAGCGGCCGCTCGCGCATGGCCATGCTGCACGCGTTTGCCTGCGCCGGCGGACTGGCCGGCGTGACGCTGGGCAGCGCGATGGCGGCGCTGCAGGTGACGCCGCTGCAGCACTTCGCGCTGCTGGCCGCGCCGTTCGCGCTGCTGCTGACAGCAGGCACACGCCGGCTGCCGGACGACGGCGGCGAGCGCATCGCGAAGAAAGCCTTCGTGCTGCCGCGCGGCGAGCTGGCAATGCTGGGTGCGCTCGGCCTGATCGGCTCGATCGCCGAAGGCAGCATCGCCGACTGGGCCGGGATCTTCATGAAAGACCACTTCGGCGCATCGGACGGCATGGCGCCGCTGTCGCTGACCGCCTTCTCGACGATGATGCTGCTCGCGCGGCTCGCCGGCGACGGCCTGAAGGCGCGCTGCGGCGCGCGCGTGCTGGTCAGCGGCGGCGCGCTGCTGGCCGCAGCCGGCCTGTTCGGCGCCGTATTCGCCCCCGGTCCTGTGCTGGCGCTGGGCGGCTTTGCCATTGCCGGCACCGGCCTGGCGCTGGTGTTCCCCTTCGTGTTCAGCGCCGCCGGCCGCGAGGGCACGGTCGCGCTGGCCGGCGTGGCGACGATGGCCTACAGCGGCAGCCTGATGGGGCCGCCGCTGCTGGGCGCGATCGCGCACGGGCTCGGGCTGCCGGCAGCGATGGCCTTCGTCGGCCTGCTGGCGCTGGCCATCGCGGTGGCGGCCCGCTACACGAAACTGTTGAAGTAAAAAGGAAGGCGCATCAGTGATGCGTGCGCCGCGGTGCGGGCGTTTTTTCGATGCGCGTCACGCCGCCGGCCACGGCGGGCGGATCGCTGGCGGGAAACGACAGCTCGATCGCATCATCGAGCAGCTCCTGCTGCCTCTCGTCCGGGTCGGACGAATCGAGACGGCGCTCGACCTGGTCGCGCGCGGCTGCGTCGCCGGGCTCCACGTCTTTCGGCGTGACCGACACCGAATTGTCTTCATGGGACGGATGGGGAATGGCCGGCCGGTCCGGTCCGGCCTCTTTGCGTTGCTGGGACATGGTGTTCTCCGCTGGGTCGGCATTGCAGGAAGCAATGCCCGTCTCCTTCGGATGTCAGTCCGGCATGAAAGTTTCAATGCCCCGGCCGGGGCCGGCCGGCCTCAGCCCTCGAACAGCGCGCTGCGGTCGAGCTGACGAATGTCCGGCACGCCCAGCAGCGCGAGCGTGATGTCGATCTCGCGCTGCAGGATGTCGATCACCCGTTCGACGCCGCGCTGCCCCGCCGCCGCCAGTCCGTACAGGCCGGCACGGCCGACAATGCAGGCCGACGCGCCGAGCGCGACCGCCTTCACCACGTCGCTGCCGCGACGAATGCCGCCGTCCATCAGCACCGGGATGCGGCCGTCGATCGCGCTGGCAATCGCAGGCAGCGCCGCGATCGCCGACGGCGCGCTGTCGAGCTGGCGGCCGCCGTGATTCGACACCACCACGCCGTCGACGCCGTGCTCGAGCGCGCGGCACGCATCGTCGGCGCGCAGCAAGCCCTTGACCAGCAGCTTGCCCTTCCATTCGCTGCGCAGCCATTCGAGGTCCTTCCAGCTGACCGACGCATCGAAGTTGCGGCCGATTTTCTCGGCAAGGGTCAACAGCTTGCCCGGCTCGGCGCCCGGGTCATTCAGGTTGCCGAAGGTGAAGCGCGGCGCGCTCGCCATGCGCATCAGCCAGCCGAGCTTGCTCGCGTAATCGAAAATGTTGGACAGGTCGATCCGCGGCGGCAGCGTGAAGCCGTTGCGGATGTCGCGCTCGCGCGGCCCCGCGACCTGCAGGTCGACGGTCAGCACCAGCACCGGGCAACCGGCGTCGCGCGCACGCTCGACCAGCGACTTGGTCAGCCCGCGATCCTTCTGCACATACAGGTGGAACCACTGGCCCTTGCGGCCGTGCTGCGCCACCTGCTCGACGCTGGCGTTGGACGTGGTCGACTGGCAAAAGCCGATGCCCTTCGCGGCCGTCGCGCGCGCGAGGCACAGGTCGCCCTCGGGCCACAGCACGCCCGCAATACCGGTCGGGCCGAACACCATCGGCGAACTCAGGGTCTGTCCGAGCAGCTCGATCTGCTGGCTGCGCGTGCTGGCGTCGACCAGCATGCGCGGCGCGAAACGGATCGCGGCCAGGTCGTCCTCGTTGGCGCGCAGCGTGCGCTCGTCATAGGCGCCGCCGTCGATGAAGCCGAACACGGACCTCGGCAACTGCCGCCGCGCGACCTCGCGCAGGTCGGCGAGGTTTACCGCTCGCT
>JACCEB011585834.1_pt1 | contig 10501 bp, 9 predicted proteins | sample 7454761 | NCBI WGS metagenome assembly JACCEB01 (sample SAMN15323454, study PRJNA562643) | freshwater metagenome | isolation source: river surface water | place: USA:Blue River Watershed | collected 2017-08-18 | reverse complement strand
ATGGGGAACACGCGAAAGTGTTCACCAGGGTGCAATTTGGTATTGAACAAGGACCATAACTCGGGGCGTTGTGATTTAGGTTGCCATTGGCCAAAGCTGTCCCGGTGGCTGAAGATGCGTTCTTTGGCGCGGGCTTTTTCTTCGTCTCGGCGGGCGCCGCCGATGAGGGCGTCAAACTTGAATTCTTCAATGGCTTCTAACAAAGTGACGGATTGGTGCACGTTGCGAGATTCGCCTGGGTGCGCCAAGCGCACCGTGCCTCGTTTCATAGAGTCTTCGACGCTGCGGATCACGAGTTCAGCGCCCAATTCTTTGGCTCGAAAATCACGAAAGTCTGTTACTTCTTTGAAGTTGTGGCCGGTGTCGATCATCAGCAAGGGATAAGGAATGCGGCCGCCTCTTTGCTTGTCGACAAAGGCTTTTTCTGCACACTTGAGCATGACCAAGGAATCTTTTCCGCCAGAGAACAGGAGAGTGGGGCGCTCAAAGGCGGCAGCCACTTCGCGCAGAATGAAGATGGTTTCTTCTTCGAGGGCATCAAGGTGGGCGTTGCTAAGGTGATGCAACAATTCGGGTTCAGTGCGTGCGTTCATTTTTTCTTCTAAGCCTTATTTCTTAGCGTGCAATCCGCACTCTTTGGCAGCTTCGTCTTCCCACCACCAACGGCCTGCGCGAAACTCTTCGCCCAAGCTGATGGCGCGTGTGCAGGGAGCACAGCCGATGCTGGGGAAAAACTGATCGTGCAAGGGGTTGTAGTCCACCTTGTTGGCGGCGATGTAATGCCACACATCGCCCCATGTCCAGTTGGCCAAGGGGTTGATTTTGATATGGCCTTTGGTGGCTTCGTCGGTGCGGTCCATCAACGGCACTTCTGCACGGTTGCTCGATTGTTCGCGGCGCAAACCCGTGACCCAGGCGCGTTGACCTTTGAGGGCCTCTGCCAAGGGTTCGAGCTTGCGAACTTGGCAGCACGCTTTGCGCAATTCAAGGCTTTGGTACATGGCATCTTGGCCATGTGTTTTGACAAACGAAATGACTTTTTCGGTTGAGGGACGATAGACATTCACCGGTGCCAGTGAGTACGCCTGTGTGCGTTCTAAAAGTGCAAGAGTTTCGCGATGCAATGCGCCAGTTTCCAGCACAAACACAGGAATGTCCAAAGCGTTGTCATTGATCAGGTGCGTGATCACAACATCCTCTGCACCCAAGCTAGAGGCTTGTGTGACTGGGCTGAGTTCGGCAACGGCTTGCTTAAGAAGTGCCAATGTTTCAGCTACTTTTTCAGCAAAGTTGTTGCTTGGATTTGCGTGCAAAGCAATGGCGTTTGGTGGATTGCCTTGGACGCTATGGCTCAAAGCGGACACGCTCATGCGATTGCCTTTGCAAACAAGGGCTGTGTGTCTACGGCCGAGCCTTGATAGAAGGCGGGAAAGCGATCGAACTGAAGCTGGGCTGCGCTGGCATCTAAACCTTCACGCAACACAGCGACATCAAAGCCTGTGCGGGCCATTGCCACCAATTGGTCGATGAGAACATCGCCCGTAGCGCGAATTTCTCCTTTGTAGCCAAGGCGGCGGCGTAGCAGGAAAGCTTGACTGTAGGCGCGGCCATCCGTGAATTTGGGGAAGTGCAAGTCGATGCGATGGATACCCTCAAGCGACACTTCGCGTGGATCGACATCGTTGGCCATGCTGATGGTGTGGGTGTCTGCAGCAGGTGAGTGATCGTGAAAAGACAAAATTTTCATGACATTTTTTCCGTGTTTCAAGCGAGGGCAGTGTCGGTGTGACGCGCTGCATTGGCTTCAAGCTTGAAGGGGTCTTGGCCCACACGGCGCAAGGTCTCGATGAAGTATTCGGAACGACCGTGACCAGTAGGCGAGCGCAGTTCAAGGTACTTGTTGAGTACCGCTTCAATCACGCCTGGCACTTCAGCGGCAGAGAATGAAGGACCCACCACTTTGCCAGGTCCTGCTGTGCCAGACAGCGTAGAACCATCAGAGCCACCTAAGGTGACTTGGTACCACTCTTTACCGTCTTTGTCGACGCCCAAGATGCCAATGTGGCCGCTGTGGTGGTGGCCACAAGAGTTGATGCAGCCGCTGATGTGCAAGTCAATGGGGCCCAAATCGTCTAGCTCATCGATATCTTGATAACGCTCTGAAATGGCTGCTGCAACCGGAATGGCACGTGCATTGGCCAAGGCGCAGTAATCGCCGCCAGGGCAGGCAATCATGTCGTTCAATAAACCGATGTTGGGGCTTGCCAAGCCCAATGATTTGGCTTCCTGCCAAAGGTCAAACAATTGAGTTTCAGAAACCCAAGGCAGCACCAAGTTTTGGGAGTGAGTGACGCGAGCCTCGCCCCGAGAGTACTTTGCGACCAATTGCGCAGAGGCCTGCAATTGCTCAGCTGTGGCATCACCTGGTGCCAATCCCAAACGTTTGAAGGATAAAGTGACTGCACGCAACTTCGGGTTTTTGTGTGCAACAACGTTTTGATGCAACCAGCGTTGAAAAGCTGGGTCTTGGGGGTTGCTATGGAATGATGCCGATGTAGGTGCAGACGAGTTGGAAGTTTCTGAGGGTTCAACAAAGCAAGCGGCGACACGATCGAATTCAGCCTGTGAAATGGTGTGAGGGCCACCATCTTTGTTGACCACATCGTCAAATTCAGCCTCCACTTCATCGATGTAACGCTGTCCTTCAGCCTTCACCAATATTTTGATGCGCGCTTTGTACAAGTTGTCGCGTCTGCCCCAGCGGTTGTAGACGCGCACTACGGCTTCGAGGTAGTTCATGATTTGTTGCCAAGGCAAGAACTCCCTCACCAAGGTGCCGATGATGGGGGTGCGGCCCATGCCACCGCCGACCCATACCTTGAAGCCAACTTCGCCTGCAACATTTTTGACAAGCTGCAAGCCGACATCGTGCCAACCAATGGCGGCGCGATCTTCTTTGGCGCCTGTGATGGCAATTTTGAATTTGCGGGGCAGGAATGCAAACTCAGGGTGCAAGGTGCTCCATTGGCGCAAAATTTCTGCGTAGGGTCTCGGGTCGACCACCTCGTCTACAGCCACACCCGCCAATTCGTCGGTGGTGATGTTGCGAATGCAGTTGCCGCTGGTTTGAATGCCGTGCATGTCGACGGTAGCCAGCAAGTCCATCACGTCGGCAGACTTGCTCAATGGAATCCAGTTGAACTGAACGTTTTGGCGGGTGGTGAAGTGGCCGTAGCCTTTGATCAACTTGGGTGATTTGCCAGGCAGCAAGTCTTGCTGAGCTTGGGCTTTGGCAAACAATTCATCTTCGGGTTGGTCGTAGTCTTTGGCAATGGTGGCCAGCACACTCAGTTGCTTGGCAGAAATTTCGCCATAAGGCACGGCCACTCGCAACATGGGTGCGTAGCGCTGGACGTACCAGCCGTTTTGAAGGCGAAGAGGGCGAAATTCTTCATCTGTCAGTTGGCCTTTTTGCCAGCGTTCTAGCTGGTCTCTGTGCTGCGCTGCGCGCAGTTTGACAAACTGGCGATCGAATTCTGTGTAGTGGTACATCGGCTTGAAAATCAATGAATGAGACGGCCAATGCCGCTGAGGTTTGAACTCTACGGGTTCTTTATGCCAATTCAAACTACTTAATCGTTGGACATATATGCTTTTTGATCATAAGGAATAAGCCGACCCGAGGTAGGGTAATGTCTCCAAAGTGACTGGAATATGGCTTGCTGATACAGTTTCGCTTTTAGGAGTTTGAAATGAAGTCTTGGTTTTGGGGTGTTTGTGCAGTGGCATTGGGCGCCACATCGGTTTTGTCTGTGCAAGCGCAGGCGCCCATCCGAATTGGTGAAATCAACAGTTATTCGGCCATTCCTCAATTCACGCAACCCTACAAGCAAGGCTGGCAATTGGCGGTAGAGGAAATCAATGCTTCTGGTGGTTTGTTGGGTCGAAAGGTGGAAGTCATTGCCCGTGATGATGCCGGCAAGCCCGAAGATGCCTTGCGGCACGCCATCGAACTCACCAGCCAAGAAAAAGTAGATGTTTTGGCAGGTGGTTTCTTGTCCAACGTGGGTTTGGCCTTGGCCGATCATGCATTGAGAACCAAGCGTCTTTTTATAGCCAGCGAACCCCTCACTGATGCCATCGTTTGGGACAAAGGCAATCGTTACACTTTTCGTTTGCGCGCCAGCACCTACATGCAAGCCGCTATGTTGGTTGAAGAAGCGGCCAAATTGCCCGCCAAACGGTGGGCCACTTTGGCTCCCAATTACGAGTATGGCCAAAGTGCTGTGGCCAGTTTCAAAGAACTTCTCAAGGCCAAAAGACCCGACGTTGAGTTTGTAGGAGAGCAGTGGCCAGCACTTGGAAAAATTGATGCGGGCAGCAGTTTGAGCGCCCTCATGCAAAGCAAGCCCGATGCTATTTTCAATGTGACTTTTGGTGCTGACTTGGCCAAGCTGGTTCGTGAAGGCAATCAGCGCAGCATTTTCCCCAGAGTCCCCGTGGTGTCCATGTTGTCTGGTGAACCTGAATACTTAGAGGTCTTGAAGGATGAGACTCCCAAGGGCTGGATTGTGACGGGCTATCCATGGGATCAAATTGACACCAAGGAGCACGCCTCCTTTGCAGCCAACTATTACAAAAAATTCAAAGAAAATCCCAAGCTTGGTTCAGTGGTGGGCTATGCCACCATGCAAGCCATTTTTGCGGGCATCAAAAAAGCGGGCACGACCGACAATGAAAAATTGATTGTGGCCATGCGGGGTCTCAAATTCAGCACCCCCTTCGGCCCTGCAGAGTTCCGCGCCGTCGATCAACAGTCGACCATGGGTGCTTATGTGGGCAAGTTGGATGTTCGAGGCAATCAGGGCACCATGACGCAGTGGCGCTATGCCGATGGAAAAAATTACCAGCCAACCGATGCTTACGTCAAGGCTCGCCGCCCCGCAGCAGCCCAACAATAAGTTCAGCCAAATCGGTTGGCAGCCATCAGTTTGGCCAAAGAGGCAGCCATGGGCAAGGGCTCATGGCTCACATGTGCAGCCAACAACTCCCCGCACAACACAGACCAACTGATGCCTCTGGCCCCAAGCCCGGTGCAAACCGTCAGTCCGTTGAGTTCAGGGTGAGAAAAAGCGCCCACAGCTGGCAGCCGATCAGGCAAAGCCATTCGAATGGCCGCCCATGCTGTGGTTTGCTCTAAATCAATTTGGTTCAAGATTTCATGTTGCCAAGCCGGCATGAGCTCTGCCCATTGCTGCATGTTGGATATTTGATCTTCGTGCCGTATTTGCAAATCAAAGTCGTTGCGTTGAAAACTCGAACCCACCATCCAGTAAGGTTCTGAACTTTGAAAATGGCAGATCAAACTCCCATGACCGTTGACGGGAAATTGCGGCAATGATTTTTGCATTTGGGCGGGCAACGCTCGCATTGGCCCGAGGGTCACTTGTCCTCTGAGCGCCGTGGCGGGCAGGTGAGGGTGGGGCGCTGCTTGCGGTGAAAGCATGACGCTGTTGATCAGTGCTTGTGCATCATAGGCATTGGCCAAGACCAGAAGTGGCGCTTGCGCGATGAGCTTGCCATGAACGTCTGAGCATTGCCATTGCATGTTGTGTGCATGCAGCATGGCTATTTTTTGCTGAGTGCGTAATTCAATGTTCGGATGCTTTAACTGTGCTTTCACCAAGCTTTGAGGTTGAAGCCATCCAGCCAAGTTGTGCCACAGCGCGGCAGTTTCTTCTGTCAGACCTGCTGCCAGTTTTTGTTGGATGCTGGCTTGTGTGCTCCACTCGTGACCTTCCTTAGGCCATCGATCGCCTTTGGGCAACTCGCGTTTGCCAGCGTAACGATGTTCAACCAAACTCGACAGCTTCCAGTCGAGGCCATGTTCAAGAAGAGCCTGTGCCCTTTGAATGGTTGCTCGCACGCCATCTCGCGTGATGCGAGACAGCACATTGTTGTCGGGCGACACATGGGTTGCCAAAATACCAGCTGGCAAGCCAGAGGCACCTGCGCCCAATGTCTCACCTTGGTCTAGAACTTGCACACTCCAGCCCCGGCTGGCAAGGCTGTGCGCCACAGCTGAGCCCGCCAAGCCCGCGCCAATGACGATTGCACTCTTCAAAAACGCCGGGCTTTGACGCAGGGACGACTTAACTTGCCAATGGGGTTGGTAGCAGGCTCTTTGCTTGGATGCGTCGATTTGAAAACCAGCACTTTGGAGATCGGCTATGCCACTTGCAGTGGCTTTTTGCCATTGCAGGTGAGTGCCGACCATGCACAGTCGTGCCAAGTTTTTAACACCCCATGTGTCGATGTGATCAACACAAATGCTGTGACTTGCGATGTCTATTTCTTTGGCAATTTGGGGTGCGTTTCCAATGCAGAGCGTTAATTGAACTTGCCCCTGTTCAAAAACAAATCGATGTACGCCGGGCAGCAGACCCACACAGGTCAACCTCAGCTGAGGTTCCAGATTTTGCGGAACTTTAGAACTGAATGCTGTGTAAAAAAGCGGACGGGGTGAATCAGGATCTTGGCGCCACGCTTCAAGGGTGTCTAGAAACGATTCGCCCCCACCGAATTCAGTGTCTAAAGCATGCCAATGGCTTTGATCAGGTGCTCTGTTTTGCCAATGGCCAGCGTGAAAATTAGGCGCTGGGAGGGGGGACATAACCTTGGGCTGCGTCGGCGCCAGCGCCAAAGAAATGGTTCTCCATTTGGCGTGCCAAGTATTGGCGAGCGCGGGCATCCGCCAAGTTCAAGCGGTTTTCATTGACCAACATGGTTTGGTGCTTGAGCCAGGCGGCCCATGCCTCTTTGCTGACGTTTTCCCAAATGCGTTTGCCCAATTCACCAGGATAGGGTGGAAAGTCCAGACCTTCGGCTTCAGCTTCCAATTTGATGCATTTGACTGTGCGTGCCATGATGTTCCTTGATTATTCTTAAGATGAGTGGGGTATAGGGATATAAAATTATTGTATTTCCAATACCAGCAAATAAGTCTGAAAATGGCTTGTTTTGTTTAAATCCCCTAGGCTTTATGAGTGCATTTTTAGAAGAAAAAGTTCTCAGTGTTCATCACTGGACGGACCGTTTGTTTAGCTTCACCACCACACGCGATCAGGCTTTGCGTTTTTCAAATGGTCATTTCACCATGATTGGCCTTCGAGGTGACAACGGCAAACCCTTGCTCAGAGCCTACAGCATTGCCAGTGCCAATTATGAAGAGCATCTAGAGTTTTTGAGCATCAAAGTGCCAGATGGTCCGCTCACATCCAAGCTGCAGCATATCCAAGTAGGCGACACCATTGTGGTGGGTCGCAAGCCCACAGGCACACTCCTCATCGATTACCTTACCCCCGCCAAGCGCCTCTACCTCATAGGTACGGGCACTGGTCTTGCCCCTTTCATGAGCATCATTCGCGACCCTGAAACTTATGAGCGGTTTGAGCAAGTGGTGTTGTTGCATGGTGTGCGCGAAGTCAAAGAGCTGGCCTATCACGACTACATCACCCAAGAGCTTCCGCAAAATGAGTTTTTGGGGGAGATGGTCAGCAAGCAACTTTTGTACTACCCAACAGTCACGCGGGAGGCGTTTGAGCATCAAGGTCGAGTGACGGAGTTGTTAGAAAACGGCACTATCAGTTCAGACCTCGGCATTCCCACTTTGAATGCCGCAGAAGATCGCGTCATGATCTGTGGAAGCCCAGAAATGTTGCGCGACCTCAAAGCATTGTGCGAAAAACTTGGCTTTGTCGAAGGCAATACCAGTATCCCTGGGCAGTTCGTGATAGAACGGGCTTTTGTTGAAAGCTAATTCTTGATCTACATCCCCACACACCGTTGGCTGGCACTGGTGGCTCTTGCGTGCCTGAGTATGCTGGCGTTCGGTATTTTGTATTTGCAAAACCATTTGGGCTTAGAGCCTTGCCCCATGTGCATCGTTCAGCGCTATGCACTCATTGGAGTCATTGTGTGGTGCGTGCTGGGTGCAAGTGCCAATGCGCCCAGGCGAACGGTTCTCATGTCTTGGTTGGCCTTGATCACGTCTGGCTTTGGGGCTTTCGTGGCTGCGCGACAAACATGGCTCCAGTGGTATCCCCCTGAAGTGGTTTCATGCGGTCGTGATTTTTACGGCATGATTGAAAACTTCCCACTGCAGCGCGCCGTACCCATGATTTTCAAGGGCAGTGGCGATTGCACCAAGATCGATTGGAGCTTTCTGGGGGGCTCCATTGCCAACTGGTCTTTTGTTGCCTTCTCTGGCATCTTTGTGCTGATGCTTCTGCTTCGCTTGCGCGATGGCTTGTTTGGAGCAAAGCCTCCATCCGATACGGTTAGCTGAGTTTTTTAACCAGCACTTGGCGGCGTCTGTCCCAGTTGTATTTGCGCTTGCGTCCCTCTGGTAGCCAGTCGGGGTCCATTTGCACAAAGCCGCGCTTGATGAACCAATGCATGGTGCGTGTGGTGAGCACAAAAATGCTTTTCAAACCCATGGCGCGCGCGCGCTGTTCGATGCGCTTCAATATTTTTTCGCCATCACCCTGACCTTGAGATTGGGGCGACACCGTAAGAGCAGCCATTTCTGCAGTTTGGGCTTCAGCGTAGGGGTAGAGCGCTGCGCAGGCAAAGATCACGCCGTCGTGCTCAATGATGGTGTAGTGATCAACATCGCGTTCAATTTCGGTGCGATTGCGCTTGACCAAAGTACCGTCGTTTTCAAAGGGCTCGATGAGCTGCAAAATGCCACCCACATCATCTGACGTGGCTTCGCGCAACTCTTCGAGTTTTTCATCGATCACCATGGTGCCAATGCCATCGTGCACATAGATTTCTAAAAGCAAAGCGCCATCGACTGCAAAGGGCAAGATATGGCTTCGCTCCACACCTTCTTTACAAGCTTTCACGCAGTGTTGCAAATAGAAGGCGCTGTCAGTTGGTAGCAGGGGTGGCGGTAGTTTTTTCAACCAACTTTCTGCCGCTGCCAAAGGCAGTTCTGTGTCAATCGGATTGTCTTCAGATTCAGGTTCATCGGGCTTGATACGCAAGCCAGGAATCTCTGTGAGGAAAATCAATTTGTCGGCTTGAAGTTCGATGGCCACACTGGTGGCCACTTCTTCCATCGACAAATTGAAAGCTTCCCCAGTAGGCGAAAAACCAAAGGGTGACAGCAAAACCATGGCGCCCATGTTGAGGGTTTGAGTGATGCCGGCCACGTCTACTTTGCGAACCAAGCCTGAGTGCTGAAAATCGACGCCATCGACAATGCCAACGGGCCTGGCCGTTAGGAAATTGCCGCTGATGACGCGGACCGTTGAGCCAGCCATGGGCGTGTTGGGTAAGCCTTGGCTGAATGCTGCTTCAATTTCATAGCGCAGTTGGCCGGCTGCTTCCTGGGCGCAGTCGAGTGCGACTTCGTCGGTGATCCTGATGCCTTGAGAATATTTGGGCACATGGCCTTTGGCCAGCAATTGCTCGTTCACTTGGGGCCTGAAGCCGTGAACCAACACAATTTTCACGCCCATGCTCTGAATCAAGGCTAAATCTTGGGCCAAGTGCTGGAGTTTGCCCGCGGCAATGGCTTCACCAGCAATACCCACCACAAAGGTTTTGCCGCGGTGCATGTGAATGTAGGGTGCCACCGAGCGAAACCAAGGTACGAAGGTGAAGTTAAAGACAGTGGACATGAAGTTGTGAATCTTTAGAAAAGGGCCAAGACAGCGGATAATTCAGGCCTTACGCCATCCCTGATTTTTACAGAAGTTTTGCCATTGTCCGCCACCCCTTTGAAAATCGAGTTCCCAGAGTCTTTGCCAGTGTCGGCAAAGCGCGACGAAATCGCTCAGGCCATGGCGGAACATCAGGTCATCATTGTCTGCGGTGAGACCGGATCGGGCAAAACCACACAGCTGCCCAAGATTGCCCTCACATTGGGCCGAGGCCGACTGAATGCGGCTCCCGGCCAGCGGGGCAAGTGGATTGGTCATACGCAGCCCAGGCGGATTGCGGCCAGCAGTGTGGCCAAACGAATTGCCGAAGAGCTCAAAACGCCACTGGGCGAAGTCGTGGGCTACAAAGTGCGATTTCAAGATCGGCTGTCGAAAGACGCATCGGTCAAGCTCATGACGGATGGTATTTTGCTGGCCGAAACTCAAAATGACCCCCTTTTAGAGGCTTACGACACCCTCATCATTGACGAAGCGCACGAGCGCAGTTTGAACATTGATTTCTTGTTGGGCTATTTGCGACAAATTTTGCCGCGCCGGCCCGATCTCAAAGTGGTTGTCACGTCGGCCACCATTGATGCCGATCGGTTTGCTCAGCACTTTGCTTCGAGCAAAGGGCCAGCCCCCGTCATCATGGTGTCTGGCCGGACCTTTCCAGTTGAAATGCGTTGGCGCCCTTTCGAAGAAACGCGTGACCACGATTTGAACGACGCCATTGCTGAAGCCGTGGATGAGCTGTGGTCCGGCAACGCAGCAGGCGATATTTTGGTCTT
>JACCEB011436769.1_pt1 | contig 10512 bp, 7 predicted proteins | sample 7454761 | NCBI WGS metagenome assembly JACCEB01 (sample SAMN15323454, study PRJNA562643) | freshwater metagenome | isolation source: river surface water | place: USA:Blue River Watershed | collected 2017-08-18 | reverse complement strand
TCGAAGTAAATTCGATATAGGAAAACTTTCTCGGCGGAACTATTTTTAGTTTCTGAAATCTGAACCATCACTTTTGAATCTAAAAAAGCCTTAGAACGATAAAAATCTCGAAGGGCCGATGTGAGTGTTCCTTCACTGAGAGGTCTCTTGTATTTTCTGAATAGTTCTACGACCATTCTATGAACTTCATCTCGATGCTGTCTTTTGAGTTTTTTAAAGTCAAATGCATAAATGTGCTCATTAGTAACTTTAATAAATGGTACGACTCGATTCTTTTTATAAACGGGAGTGAACTCTAAATTGATTAAAAAGTAGCCATAACTAAAAAGTTCCTTTTGGGCCTCATCAAGATAAATTTTAAAACTATTTAAATCGAATGGTTTTTTATACAGGTTAAGAAATTTTCTTTTTAAGTATTTTTTGATAAAGGAAGACTGGCTATTAGTTGTAATATTTTTAAATATTCGTGGTGGGCCTAGTTCAACTTTGATCGAAACATTCACTTTATCTTTTTTTTCTACAACAACAAATTCATGAGTATTTTTTGGATAACCTAGAGTCTCTAAGCGATCTTTCAGTCCAGACAAACTTTCATTTAATTTTTGGATTTCAAAAAACTCGCCCTCTCTTAGACTTAATAATTGGAGTGAGTCCATAGAAAATCGTGAGTCACTGAATTCTAACTTAACCTCGTTAATAATTGGTTTAAGTTTGAATTGAATGTAAAGTGAATGCTTTCCGTCAATTTCTTCCAATGTAAAGGTAAAGGATTGATATCCCCCGTCGGAGGCCATCACTCTTAAGGTGTCTTTTAAATGAACAACACTTCTATACTCACCAACAAGTCCTTTGAACCGTGTAATCCTCTGATCACATGGGACCGATTTTTTACATTCTACAATCACATCATCTAGATTGAAGGATGGATTCGCGAAAGTAAAAAGTGTCGAAAAGATTAAAAAGAGAAACATCATTTGAATGTTCTCCTAAATTTTAAATCTCCGCCGATTGAATTATAAATGATGTCTGCCTCGCCCTCTTCGTTGGTTCTTAATTCATAGACACCCTCAAGCTGAATACTTTTTGTGAGACCATAATTTAAATTCATGCTTTGTCTCTGTCCAATACTCCCACCCATGGTGCTTGAAACAGATAAAGTGAGTGCTTCATCTAAACGTTTTTTCAATTCAATTTTTGTCGCTGACCTAGTTCTTCCTAAAGCACCAGCCGTTTGTCCACTCCCTCTTGATTGACTTCTTCCACTAAGAAGACTATCGGTCGACGACTGCTCAATAACTGTTCCCAGATTTACTTGTAGACCGAACTGTTTATTTAGAATGTCACTAATTTTAAAGCGATCAAAAACAAATGAACCGACACCCACTTGCGTTAAACTTCTCTGATCTTTCGCATAAAGTGCGGTCTGAATTTCATCCGTATAACCGAAGGCAATGAGAGAGAGAATTGAATTTCTTGGGAGAACAGGTTCAGATGTTAAATCAAAATTAAATCGTTCTAAATCGCCATAGGCCTTAGGATAAATTTTATAATTAGAAATAATTGTTAGCGCCTGTATATCAAAATCAGGATTTGTAATTTCTTTTTTGGGACTAAAATTAATATCAGCACTTAAAATTTGATACTCATTATTTTTGAAGAATATTCTTGAGGAATTGACTGGGGAAGTTAATCTTCCCTCTGCTCTAGGCCTTGAAGGATTCCCTGTTAATCGCATTTCCCCAATGAATGCAATGTCCATGAGAGAATTAGAGATACGCACAGGATTTTCTGCTTTTACATTTAAATTAATGGTAAACATTTTACCAGCAACAGATTCTTGATTTCGCGGTAAAAATCGTACTTGGGAAAAAGCAGCTGATTTTGAACTAAAATCATTTAATTCTTCAACAATATTTCCTTTATTGATGATTACCTCACCCCCTACTGTGTAAGGGTAATTGTTCCCGAGAATTATCCCCTCACCAGAAATGTTAACGGATGAATCACCCAAAATAGGAATTTCAGCTTTATTTAGATTATACTTTAGATTTACATCAGGGTGTTCACCATCAAAGAAGACATCACCCATTATTGAGAAAAGACCATTATCTAGGCTTGTTGAAAACTCATGTATTTGAAGGCGTTTTCTAGCAAAATCTATATTGTACTTTAAATCATTTAACTGAAGAGGAAGCTGTTCGATCGATAGGTCGAGATCAGATGACTTTGAAGTTAATGAAAAGTCAAACTTGTCTTTGTTTCCATTTATCTTAGCAATGTTTCTTATGAACCCCTGGGAAGATAAAATTTTTGAACTTAAGAGTTCTAAAATTTTCGAGTTAACATGAAATTCTTGAATAAGTGAAACCCTCTCTCCAAAAGTACCCTCACCTTTTGTGTCTATGTAGAGATCCGGTTGCTTTACAGATAGATTCCATCTTTGAATTCGACTATCTTTAACATAAAACTCAGGTCGAGAGGATTTATAATCTACATTAAATTCTGGATGGATAAATACAAACTTACTTAAAGATGCTTCAAGATCTAAGTTCCTGAAACCGTAGTCAAATTTTGAACGTACATCAAAATCAATTAGACCTGAAAAGTTTTCAGTTTCTAGATGCTTCCCCAGAACTGCGACTAAAACGGGCTTGATGTTTTGAGAGGAGATATTAAAATCAAATCGCGAATCAGTCTCTGGACTCAAACCTAAATTAAAATCAGTCTTTAATATGTTTCCAAGGAAATTCGCCTTCCCCTTAATCCTTTTAGACTGAATTAATAATTCAACATTAGAATCTTCAAATTGATAATTTAACGCCTTTGAGTCGAATGCTGTCGCTTCTAGGTTTAATTTATAATCCTTTGTGAACCCTCCACCTTTTATTTTGCCCGAAATGAGGGTCTCTAAATTAATTCCAAGTTTTTTAATTAATTGGAACGACTGTAGCTCAAGATTTTCCCAAAACATTTTTAAATCAAAAGAGTCATTACTTAGATCAAAAAGGATTTCACCATCAAAAGATCCTCTTCCCTTTATGGCCTCGAGATTTTTTACTGATAGGACTTTCTTCGAAAGAGTAAGATCAAAAGAACCAGCACTTAGAGTCTCTGAGGCTGCAGTTAAATCAGAAAACTCTACTTTTGTTCGAATCTTTAAATCATTAAAATTATATTTACCAAAAATATCGGCATCAACTCTCGCTTTAAAATCAAGGTCACTGGGAAGGAAATCCAGCTGATTAAAAATTGGGTCAAGGATCTGAATGAGATCCCCAGAATTTGCGTCGTTAGAAGTAATTCCAATAGCGATATCTTCATCTTTATAATTGACAGTGCCTATTCCTGAGATACGAGTTTTACCAACAAGTGACTCAAGTTTATCAATTTCAACAATAGAATTTCCAAGATCAATTGATATTTTTTTGTCGGCCCTGTCGAGATGGTATCCAAGTATTTCAAAACCTTCAGTCTTGCCTCTTATATCAATAATCGTTTCGCTTGGAGGGCCCTCAACTTTAATTGATAGAGGTCCCACACCTTTTATCCCGAGATTGGATATGTTTCCAAAATCAGTGAGGTCAATCTTCGTTTCTGGGACAAGAAAACTTACTTTCTTATCATTTACAAATCCTTCAACATGAAGTTTTGAGTTTTTTAGTTCGATCTCTGAATCAATCGAAAATTCTTTATTGATAAAAGCAATCTCAGATTTTGAAAGTTTTGCATTCTTTATCATTAAGATCGTAAAACTTTTCTTACCCTCGCCAGTGACTAAGCCTAGATTCTTAATAAAGAATCCGTCTCTGGGCAATATCTTGATGTCAGAATTTTCTATCTCAATTTTTGCTTCGCCATTAAGTTCCCCTTTCAGAATTTTGAAATCAGGTCCAAGGGCCTGGAGAGCATTCGTTAATTTAAAGTTCTCTAATTTTACTGCGAGTTTAAGAGCTGGTATTTCTTTTTTGTCGAAGTCATAAATCGTGACAGGATTATCAACTCGTAGATTTTCATCTTGGTGCTGTAGATTAACTTTATCGACGACCACCCTTCCATTATCAAGCTTTATAAGAGACCGTAATTCAGTGGCATGAATAATATTTGAATTAAGGTCCTTAATATAAACATCAGCTGTTCCGTTAAGTATATTGTCGCTATACTTTAATTTAAATCCAACTCGTCCGGATCCATCATTAAATTTAACTTTATCCGTGCTCGGCATAAATTCGTTCAGTAAATTCGCAAAATGAGCATTTATCTCACCATTAAGTTCAGCAGAAGCATTCTTTATTTTAGGATAATTTGAAACTTTCCCCTTAATGAGGGCCGCTTGTACATCGTGCTGGATCTTTATTCGATAAATATTGATGTCTTTCTTTGTAATTTCAGCATCACCCCATATTTCATCGAGGATGAATTCAGATTCTTTTTTGGGTCTTATTTCTGCTAAATGAAATCTAGCAATAAAGCTTTTATCTTTCTTATAGAGTTTTAATCTTTTCGCTTCAAGTAAATCATGGTTATAAAATATTTTTGTGTTTTCTATAAGCACGGTATCTAATCTTAAAGGAAATAAATCAGGTGCTTTAAAAATACTTTCAATAAGTTTCTGATCTATTTCTTTAATTTCCTCATCACTCTCCTTACCCACGTACTTTATATAACTATCGGAGACTTTAATTTCACCTAGTGCAATGTTTTTTTCTTCTAATTCAATTAGTCCTAAATAAATTCCAATTTTTCCAAGCTCTGCATCAAGATATTCGTTTTCACTAATTTTTTTAAATAGATCAACATCATTTAACTCAATCCCAGGAGGGAATAAATTAAAAGAAATATTTCTCACCTTTAACTGTGTTTCAAACCTTTTCTCCGAAATGTCTGTAATGACTCTCGTTACGACGCGACCGAAGGATTTGGTTTGAACGAAGATGACCAGTGCAATAAAGCATGCAATCAGTACAAAAATGAATGCTCCAATGACACTCTTAAATTTCATTTAGCTTCTCAAGTCTTTCTTTGGCAAATCTATATTTCTCATCAATGGCGATAATATTCTTCAATACGATTGATGCTTCTGTTTTCATATTTAAGCGAATGTAGGCTTCGGCCTTCCCGTAGAGAAACGAAAGTATATCCTCCTGTGACTTTGCAAACTGGAGAGCTTCAATTGATGTGTCGACAGCTGCTCGAAAATCATTGGTTAGCATTTGGCATGTCAATTTTAGGTAGCAGGCCTTCAAATAATCTTCTTCATTCTTAGAAAGCTCCGTTGCCAAAAGACTCGCCTCTAATGCAACTTTGGGCATCTCACTTTGAATAAATCCAACTGCAAGATCACACAACTGAGCGGATGAATAACTTTGGTACTTAAAAATATTTTTATATTGTTTTACATCCTCTTCAACATCTAGCTCTTTCAGTGGTGGTAGAATCTCTTTCGTTGGAGTTTGACTTAATTCAAATTTAAACATTTCAGTAGGCTGAGGTTTAACAGCTTCCTGATTCACTTTTCTGAAGAAAAATTTCTTAAGATGAGGAAAGAATTTCTCAAGATAAACGAATGAGTAGTTTTTGTTTTCTTTAACCGTTTTTGAGTAATCATCAGCAAGTTCTTTGTGATCAATTCTATCAAGAAGATTGAGGCAAAAAACTTGAAATTTAAAATCTTCAAAAAATATAATCATTTCTATCAGTTTCTTGTAATCATTCTTTTCATTTATTCCATAAGAAAAAATCTGGCAAAAATTTTGATAAATTTCGAGGCGCCCCTTGTTGGTAGCATTCATTAAGATTTCACCAACTGTTTTAATTTTTTCTTCTAGTCCTCTCTGAGTTGTCGTTTCAACACAAGTTACTAGTATTTCTTTTAATATTTTTTCTGAATTATTGATGTCGTTTATTAATAAATAAATTGATAGAATTTTTAGATTTAATCCAAAGTCATTTTTGAAATATCTTTCCTTTAAACTATTTATTTTGTCAGGAAGAAATGGAGTCTGATATTCAAACTGCCTCAGAAGAAATGAAGATAAACATTTATAAATGGCATCAATGTTACCTTTCTTTTCGAATGTTTTAAGTTTGAGGATCAGTTGTCTGTTAAAATAGCGATCACTTATTTTCGTTTCTAGTAATTCTTCCGCTAAGCTGAAGTTGTCTTGATCAATAGCTTTTTCTGCAAGCTCAAGGACAAGGTCCTGAGGTAGTAATTTATTTTGTGGAAGGAGACTTTCAAAATATAGTTTTAAAATCTCATAATCTTTAATGGGAGATATTTTTAATTGAATTTCAATTAACTTTTGTGCTTCTAAAAATTTCTGTTCGGCCATCATTTGCCGGATTTGTACAATAGCTTCCAAATGCCCCTTCCTGGTGCACATTAAACTCTTAATTTTATTATACTTTTAAATGAGTTTTTTGGATAAATAATTGGTGGAAAACCGACTTTCTACGAACTCTGTATCGTTTAATATATCCCGATGCAAATCGATATTCGTTTTAATCCCGCTTACCACTGTCTCATTTAGAACTCTTTTTGCTCGTGTGATGCAATTAGCTCTGTTGTCGGCCTGAACAATAATTTTGGAAATCATTGAATCATAGTGTGGTGGTACAGTATATCCCGTATAGATATAGTCATCTGTTCGTACACCAATGCCTCCAGGTCTGTGATAATGCGTGATATGTCCAGGAGAAGGCATTCCTGTTTTTGGATCCTCGGCATTGATTCTAAACTCCATGACATGGTTTCTGAAGGTAATGTCTGATTGTTTAAATCGACATTCCTCACCTTGTGCATGACGAATTTGCTCAGAAATTAAATCAATTCCTGTTCGCCCCTCGGTCACAGGGTGTTCCACCTGAATACGAGTATTCATTTCCATGAAATAAAATTTTTGTGTATCGAGATCATATAAAAACTCAACCGTTCCGGCAGAGTCATAATTTACAAATTTAGCGAGCCTTACAGCGGCATCACAAATCTCCTCACGAACTTTTTGTGAAAGTACCGGAGATGGTGCTTCTTCTAGGATTTTTTGAAATCGACGCTGGATAGTGCAATCTCTTTCTCCCAGGTGTAATACATTTTTGTGCTGATCAGCTAAAATCTGAACTTCGATATGGCGTGGATTTTGAATGTATTTTTCAATGAATAATGTTCCATCACCAAAAGCAGCTTTCGCCTCTTCTTGGAGACGAGCAAGTGCTGGCCAGAGTTCATCGAAGTTTTCAATTCGCTTCATTCCACGTCCGCCACCACCAGCAGAGGCTTTAATGAGAACAGGAAATCCCATTTTCTCTACTTCTTTTTTGATAACAGTTTCATCTGCATCTTTTACATAAATAGGTTCAAGAGTGGGAACATTTGCTTTTTTAGCAGTGATTTTTGATTCAATTTTATCACCCATGGCCTGAATACACTGAACTGATGGGCCAATGAAGGTAAGACCCCATTTCGCACACATTTCTGCAAACTCATCATTCTCAGAGAGAAATCCGTAGCCTGGGTGGATGGCATCGGCACCCGTTATTTCAGCTGCAGATAAAATTTGAGGAACATTTAGATAAGAGTACGTAGATTTTGCAGGACCAACGCAAACAGATTCATCGGCCATCTTCACATGTAAAGAATCCTCGTCAGCAGTTGAATGGATCGCTACTGTTTCGATACCCAATTCTTTACAACTTCTAATGACACGAATAGCGATTTCACCGCGATTTGCGATAAGTACTTTTTTAAATTTCTTGATCACGTTTGCTCCGAATCTAATTACGCCTTGATCTTAAATAGTGGCTGTCCGTATTCAACGAGAGATTCGTTATCAACGCAAATCTCTACGATTTCACCATTCATGTCCGAATCGATTTCATTCATGATTTTCATGGCCTCAAGAACACAGAGTGGCTGCCCGACTTTAACTTTATCTCCCACTTTTACATAGATTGGCTTTCCAGGTGATGGAGAAGCATAAAAAGTTCCGACAAAAGGAGACTTAATTACATGAAGACCCGCGTCTGAAGCTGTTGCCTTCGCTGGAGCTGATGAAGCCTGTGGAGCCGGTGCTTGAACAGCAGCAACCGGGGCCGCATGAACCATCGGCTGGACGTGGTGAATCTGAGCAGGAGCGGTTGCAAAATTGACTGAAACTTTAAAATCTTTTGCTTCAACTTGAAGTTCCGCAACACCTTGTTCTTTTGCTACTTTAACGATCTCTTTCAGAGACTCAATACTTAATGAATCTAATTTCATGGATTACACCTTGGCTCTTTCTAGATATTCACCAGTTCTGGTGTCGATTTTTAACACCTCACCTTCTTTGATGAAAAGTGGAACGTTGACTTGAAGACCAGTTTCAAGAACTGCTTTTTTAGTACCACCTGAAGCGGTATCACCCTTAAGACCTGGATCTGTTTCAACAACTTTTAAATTAATAAAATTTGGAAGCTCGATCGAGATTGGGCGCCCATTGTAATAAAGAATATAAACTTTGATATTTTCCTGAAGATAAAATTTATTATCACCAACTTGATCATGAGAAAGATGAACCATCTCAAAAGTCGTTTGGTCCATGAAATTATAACCATCGATATCTGCGTAGTTAAATTCCATTTCTTTTTCTTCCATGTCAGGCTTTCCAACAGTTTCAACACCGGCCTTGAAAGTTCTCTCGATGGTCTGATTTGTTTCAAGATTTCTAATACGAGTACGAACGAACGCAGATCCTTTACCAGGATTCACGTGTTGGAAATCAACGATAATCCAAGGTTTACCTTCGATCTCAATTTTAAGACCTTTTCTAAAATCAGTTGTTTGGTACATGAGAATGTTCCTTTAATCGAGGAGCGACTGTATCGCTCTGTAATAACTCTGTTTTCCGAGCCCGCTCATTATGGCGGATGCTGCTTTTGCCGTCAACAAAGTATGTCGAAACTCTTCCCTCTTATAAACTTGGCTTAAATGAACTTCAATTACTGGAATTTTAAGGATTTTCAGAGCGTCATGAATAGCGACACTGGTGTGAGCGTAGCCACCAGGGTTAATGACGAGAGCGTCAAATGGCTCCGTGTGGGCCAGTTGAATTCGACTTACGATTTCACCTTCGAGGTTGGATTGAAACCAAGTGGTCTGTGCATGGGATTTAATTTTAGAATCTGTCCACACGCGAATATCTTCTAGTGTATCAGATCCATAAATTTCAGGTTCTCTCACGCCAAGCATATTAAGGTTGGGCCCGTTAATAATTAAAATTTTTTTCATAAATAATTACCGGTAATAGTTCGCCTTATCTTTCACTAGATTTAGAAATTTATCGAAAGCATGCTCCACTTTTATTTCTTGAGCTGATTTTATTTTGACTTGATTTTCAATGATCGATATCAATTCGTTATGTCCAGCTTCTTCTGTGGAAACGCCACCAGAAAAAGAATTTTTCATTTTTAGTTCTTTAACACTCACTAATTTTTGTCTTGAAGATAAATCGTCAGGATTTAGTTCTAAAATTTTCTCTAGGAGTTCAATCGCCTTATCATAGTAGTTTTGGGCGCAATAGAGATCAATCAGAGTGTGTGAGACGATAGGTGTGTCAGATGACAAAGAGCTAGCATTAACTTCATCAATATCACCTTCTTCCTCAAATTCGTCTGCGTAAAAATCATCCTCTAGACTTCTTTTGGGAATTTCGGCTTCTTTAAGAATCGGATGATCAACACCACTAGTGCGATTCATCACCCATTCATCATCCGATGATGAAGGGGAATTTTTTGATTCCAGAAGCGGTTTTTCTTCTGGTTGATTTTCAGCACCCATGAAGTTAACTTGAACCCAATCATCATCGATTGTGGGATTCGTTTTCAATTCTTGTATATCGGGCGCTTTAATAAGTTGATCGAGAGTCAACTTCTTGTGGCCAACAAGTAGATCGTCTTCTAATTTTTTTACTTGATCAGCAAAAAATTTATCTCTTGGACTCATAAAGAGTAAGTACTTAAAGGTATCAAGGGCCTCTTCTAAATGACCTAGATGGATACATGCCTGAGCAAATATTTTTTGAAGTGATATATTATCTGCATTTTGAGCAATAATAGGACGTAACGTATTGTAGGTTAATTCATATTTTTGCTCATCATAGTAACAGTGAGCGAGAACGATATACCCCAGCGTATAGTTTGGATGTTGACGAATACCTTCTTTTAAAATTTTATAGGCATCATCCAGCATTCCAAGTTTTCTAAAAGATTCCGCTAAAGGAGCAAAGACCCTTGAGCGCGGATTTTTTTTGTACAGGTTGAAGTATTTTGCCAATAAGGCCGATTGATTTTTTTTCCCTAACACGGGTCAACCGCCTTAAATGTCTTTCGTCATACTTGAGGATGAACTTTGCGCCTGTTTATCAGAGAGTCCTGCTTCATCCTGGTTCATGATTCTTGGAGTGAGAAAAATTATCAATTCATTCTTAGACGTATCAGGAGCATAGGGAGTTCTAAAAAGCCATCCGATGAGAGGAAGAT
>JACCEB010009759.1_pt1 | contig 10514 bp, 6 predicted proteins | sample 7454761 | NCBI WGS metagenome assembly JACCEB01 (sample SAMN15323454, study PRJNA562643) | freshwater metagenome | isolation source: river surface water | place: USA:Blue River Watershed | collected 2017-08-18 | reverse complement strand
GCGGATTCGGCCAGGGCGCACAGCTGGAACTTGCCGTCGCGGTCGGTGAAGTAGGTGAACATGAAGAAGGACAGCCAATCGGGGGTCTTCTCGTTGAACGCCTGCAGGATACGGGGATTGTCTTCGTTGCCACTGTTGCGTTGCAGCAAGGCGTCGGCTTCTTCGCGGCCGTCTTTGCCGAAGTATTTGTGCAGCAGGTAGACCATGGCCCACAGGTGGCGGCCTTCTTCCACGTTGATCTGGAACAGGTTGTGCAGGTCATACATGCTGGGCGCTGTCAGACCCAGGTGGCGCTGCTGCTCGACGGACGCTGGCTCGGTGTCGCCTTGCGTCACGATGATGCGGCGCAGGTTGGCGCGGTGTTCGCCAGGCACGTCTTGCCAAGCGGCTTCGCCCATGTGGTCGCCGAAGTGGATCTTGCGGTCTTGCTCGCCGGGGTTCATGAACACGCCCCAACGGTAGTCGCGCATCTTCACGTGGCCAAACTGGGCCCAGCCTTGGGGGTCCACGCTCACCGCCGTGCGCAGGTACACGTCCATGTCGGTGGAGCCTTCGGGGCCCATGTCGTCCCACCAGTTGATGAAGTTGGGCTGCCATTGCTCCAAAGCACGTTGCAAGGTGCGGTCTTCCGACAAATTGACGTTGTTGGGGATTTTTTCGCTGTAGTTGATACCGGACATGAGAGTCTCCAGAAATGAAAGCAACGGTGGGATCAAATTTCGGTTGCAACGGGGACCACCGGGCACCCCGCTGCACAACACAAAAACATCAAACGCGGTTCTGATCGAACTGGACTTTTTCGCCCTTGCCGTAAACCTTCAAGGCCCCTTTGTCGCCGACGGCATTGGGACGCTGGAAGATCCAGTTCTGCCAGGCGGTCAGGCGACCAAAAATGCGGGTCAACATGTTCTCTTGCTGGGCAAAACGCAGGTTGGCCTCCAGACCTGTCAGGGCATCAGGCGACATGGCAGAGCGCTCCTCCAGAGCAAGACGGATCTCGTCACCCCAGTCGATGTCGTCCGGTGCTGCCGTCACCAAGCCCAAGGCCAGGGCGGCATCCGCGTCCAGCGCCTTGCCGATGGCGCCGCGTGCGGCTTCCATGGCGGGCACTTCTTCGTAAAAGCGGCGCTGCAAGCGGGTCTGGTCATTGACCATGGGGAAGAAACCGAAGTTCATTTCGTTCAACTGGATCTTGGGGGCCTTGTCTTCGTCATCTGGCAAGGCCAACATGTAAGTGCGGTCGGCACAGAAGGCCAATTCAGCGAGTGTGCCGACAAAACATGTCCCTTCTTCGACCAAGGCAAACAAGCTGCGCGAGGTCACATCCATGCGGGCGAGGGTGCGGCGCAGGTGGCCAATGGTTTCACGCACCAACCAGTGGTCCTTGTGGGCCAACAGTGTGGCGTCCGAGGCCAGCACGGCTTGGGCGTCGCCCGATGTCTTGAGCACCCAGGTGCCGATGTCGAGTTCGTTGGTGCGCATGTGAAGGATGGCGTCGTCGAGTTCACGCACCATCTGCAGCGGCCACCAGTTCACACCCGCGGCTTCGATACCGGCGATGTCGGTGGGTTGTGCGCTCGATGGGGCTTTGACCGTGAAGGTGGCGATGCGCTTGGCACGGTCAATCTCGACCGTGACGTTGGTGTACGTCAGGGCATCGGCCGCGATGGTGCGGTTCAGGGGCGTCAGCTGCACGCCCTTGGCGCCTGCGGGGCGGATGCTGGCAGCAGCCAGTTGGGTGGCGCGCGCTTTGACAACGTCCTTGAACACAGCCGGCTTGGCGATCGCATCGACCAGGCGCCAGTCCACGGCTTTTTGACCGCGCACACCTTCGACGCTGGTGCAGAAAATGTCGGCCAGGTCGTGGCGCACATGGCGCTTGTCGGTCACGCGGGTCAGACCCCCCGTGCCAGGCAACACGCCGAGCAAGGGCACTTCGGGCAGTGAGACGGCACTGGAGCGGTCGTCCACCAGCACGATGTCGTCACAAGCCAGGGCCAGCTCATAGCCGCCACCTGCGCAAGCACCGTTCAGGGCAGCGACGAATTTCAGACCATCGTGTTTGCTGGAGTCTTCGATGCCGTTGCGGGTTTCGTTGGTGAACTTGCAGAAGTACACTTTCCAGCCGTGGGTGGACACACCCAACATGAAAATGTTGTCACCGGAGCCGGACACGCGGTCCTTCAAGCTGGTCACCACCACCGAGCGCACTTCGGGATGCTCAAAACGGATGCGCTGGAGCGCGTCGTGCAGTTCGATGTCCACACCCAGGTCGTAGCTGTTGAGCTTGAGTTTGTAACCAGGGCGGATGCCGGCGTCTTCGTTGATGTTGATGGCCAGTGTGGCGATCTCGCCCTCAAAGGACAGCTGAATGTGTTTGTATTGCGAGGGGTTGGTTTGGTAATCAACCTGGAAAGCTTGCGTCATGGGGGTGTCTCCGTTGAGGAAGGTGGATTTGATTTCGGTCAAAAATGCATTTCACTGCATGTTGGACGAATTTTAATGCCACTTTTGACCTGTTGCAATATGCATTTTAATGCACTTACTAAGTGTTTACCCTATGAATCATGAGGTGCTGGACAAATGCTGGCGAATGGAAGCGCGCAAGGCATTGAAAGCCTGGTCTTCGCTGCGGCCACTGGTGTTGATGGCCAGATCGGCTTTGGAATAAAAGGCCGAGCGCCCTTCGAGAATGCGCTTGAGGTCTTCCATGGCCTCACGACTGGCGGCCATGGGGCGCATGTCACCTTGCGCAGCCACGCGGCCCATGTGGTCAGCCGCATCGGCCTGCAGCCAGACGGTGGTGCAATGGGAAAGCAGCAAATTGAAGTTGGCCGAATCCGAAACCAGTCCACCGGGCGTGGCAATCACCACTTCGGGGTAGATCTGAATGGCTTCTTCGAGGGCGCGGCGCTCATAGCGACGATAAGCGTTGGCGCCGTACAGGTTGTGGATCTCGCTGATCTGGCAGCCCGCAAACTGCTCGATTTCTCGGCTGAGCTCAATGAAGGGGAAACCCAGATCGTCGGCCAAACGCTGACCCAGAGCCGTTTTACCGGCACCACGCAAACCGATCAGGGCAATGCGGTTCTTGCGCTCTTGCGCATTGCCACCTTCGCCAAACATCTCGCCCAGTTGCACGCGGGCGCGGCGCAGATCGGCCTCGCTGCGCTTTCCCAGCAACTCCCGGATCAGCAACCACTCGGGCGAGGTGGTGGTCACATCGCCCAGCAACTCGGCCAGCGAACACTGCAGGGCCTGCGCCACCTGCAACAGCACCAGCACCGAAACGTTGCCGGTGCCATATTCCAGATTGGCCAGATGCCGCTCGGACACATCGGCGGCCACCGCCACGGCGCGGCGCGTCATGCCTTTGCGCGAACGCAATGTGCGCACCCGCTCACCCAAAGCCTCCAGAAACGGGCTGCGTTTGGCTTCCGTTTCAGAGGGTTCCATCAACGTGGACTCTTGACTCGTCATGCTCGACCTTTGATTACAAGCAAGGGTAAACCCTTAATTTTCAAGCACCCCAAAACATGCACTTTACTGCATACTATGAGGCAAGCACAATAGTGCATCAACCCTTGTTTATACCGCCAACTGAACCACAAGAACAGTTTTTTGTTGCATGCCAAGGCATGCACATCCACACCCCACCTGAAAAGCCCACCATGACCACCGCATTGCTGCCCAATTTCTTCTCTGGCCGCTGGCAAACCGGCACAGACGCAGGCACGCCCCTGTTTGACCCGGTGCTGGGCACCGAGCTGGCCCGCGTGTCCAGCGCCGGCATTGATCTGGCCGAAGGCTTTGCCTTTGCCCGCGAGCAGGGCGGCGCGGCCTTGCGCGCCCTGAGCTACGGCCAGCGCGCAGGCTTGTTGACGAAAATCACCGAAGTGCTGCAAGCCCACCGCGATGCTTACTACGAGATCGCCACCGCCAACAGCGGCACCGTGGCCAAGGACTCGGGTGTGGACATCGATGGCGCCATTTTCACCCTGGGCTATTACGCCAAGCAGGGCGCGGCGCTGGGCGAGGCCACGCTGCTGCTCGACGGCCAGCGCATCCGCATGGCCAAGGACCCGGCTTTCCAGACCCAGCACATCCAGGTGCCGACTCGCGGCGTGGCGCTGTTCATCAATGCCTTCAACTTCCCCAGCTGGGGCCTGTGGGAAAAAGCCGCCCCGGCCTTGCTGTCGGGTGTGCCGGTCATCATCAAACCCGCCACCGCCACCGCCTGGCTGACCCAGCGCATGGTGAAAGACGTGGTCGATGCAGGCGTGCTGCCCGTGGGCGCTTTGTCCGTCATTTGCGGCTCGTCCGCAGGCCTGATGGACCAGCTGCAGGCCTTTGACGTGGTGAGCTTCACCGGCTCGGCCGAGACGGGCAAGGTCATCCGCAGCCACCGCGCCGTGACGGAGTTGTCGGTGCGCTGCAACATCGAAGCCGACAGCCTGAACTCGGCCCTGCTCTCACCCACCGCCACCGCCGACAGCGAAGCCTTCCAGCTGCTGGTGGCCGAAGTCGCCCGCGAGATGACGGTCAAATCGGGCCAAAAGTGCACCGCCATTCGCCGCGTTTTTGTGCCCCGCGCCTTGTACAAACCCGCGGCTGACGCCATTGGCGCACGCCTGGCCAAAACCACCGTGGGCAACCCGCGCAACGACACCGTGCGCATGGGCGCGCTGGTGAGCCATGAGCAAAAAGCCAGCGTGCTGGCAGGATTGGCCCAACTGAAAACCGAAGCCACTGTGCTGTATGACGGCAGCGCCGCGGGTCTGGTCGATGCCGACGCGGGCAGCGCCTGCGTGGCCCCGGTGCTGCTGGGCACCGAGTCGCCCATGACGGCCCAAGTGCTGCACGCGGTCGAGGTGTTTGGCCCTGTGTCCACCTTGATGCCTTACGACAGCATCGAAGAGGCCTACGCCATGATCCGCCGGGGCGAAGGCTCGCTGGTGTGTTCGGTGTACAGCGAAGACCCTGCTTTCACCGCGCAAGCCTCGGTCGAATTGGGCAGCAGCCACGGCCGTGTGCACGCGATTTCGCCCGACGTGGCGGCCTTGCACAGCGGCCACGGCAACGTGATGCCCATGAGCCTGCACGGCGGCCCCGGCCGCGCCGGTGGCGGCGAAGAGCTGGGGGGCCTGAGGGCGCTGAATTTCTACCACCGCCGCACAGCGGTGCAAGGCAGTTCGCTGGCGCTGGACCAGTTGGCAACGCAAGGCGCAACTTTGTCCTTGTAAACCCCCTTCACAAGCCCCCAGCATTCCAACAACATCAGAGACTTCCGAGGAGACAAACCATGCGCCCCCTGACACCACCACCCGCAGACTTCAATTTCGCCCAGCACCTGATCGCCACCAATGCCGGGCGCGCGGCCAAAACAGCGTTGATCGACGATGTGGGCACATTGACCTACGGCGAGCTGACCGAACAGATCCGCCGTTTTGCGGGTGGTCTGCAGGCCATGGGTCTCAAGCGTGAAGAACGCGTGCTGCTGCTCATGCAAGACAGCAGCGACTGGGTGGTGGCTTTTCTGGGCTCGCTGTATGCGGGGGTGGTGCCCGTGGCGGTCAACACTTTGCTCACGGCCGAAGACTATGCCTTCATGCTGAGCAACAGCCGCGCGCAAGCAGCGCTGGTATCGGGCACTTTGTTGCCCACCTTGCAATCGGCCATGGACTTGGGCAAAAACGAAGTGCACCAAGTGGTGGTCTCGCGCCCCAGCGCAGCCCTGGCCACAGGTCAGTTCAACATGGCCGATGTGCTGGCGCACAACCCGCCCGTGCTGCCTGCACAAACTTTGGCGGACGAACCTGCTTTTTGGCTGTATTCGTCCGGCTCCACCGGCAAGCCCAAAGGCACCGTGCACAGCCAAGGCAACCTCTACTGGACCGCAGAGTTGTACGGCAAGGGGGTGCTGAACCTGCAAGACAGCGACACCGTGTTCTCGGCCGCCAAGCTGTTCTTTGCCTACGGCTTGGGCAATGCACTCACATTCCCATTGAGCGTGGGCGCCAGCGTGGTATTGATGGCCGAGCGCCCCACCCCACAAGCCACTTTCAAGCGCTTGGTTCAGCACCAGCCCACCGTGTTTTATGGCGCCCCCACAGGCTATGGCGGCATGCTGGCCAGCCCTGACTTGCCCGCCAACAGCCAGGTCGCCCTGCGCCTGTGTTCGTCGGCTGGGGAGGCCTTGCCGCGCGACATCGCCGAGCGCTGGTCCGCGCATTTTGGCTGCGACATCATCGACGGCATCGGCTCCACCGAAATGTTGCACGTGTTTCTGTCCAACCGTCCCGGTGACGTGCGTTACGGCACCACGGGTAAACCGGTGCCGGGCTACGCGGTACAACTGCGCAACGAGGACGGCAGTGTGGTCACGGGCCACGACGAAATTGGCGACCTCTACATCCAGGGCCCCAGCAGTGCGCTGATGTACTGGAACAACCGCGAAAAGACACGCGATACTTTCCAGGGCGTGTGGACCAAGAGTGGCGACAAATACACGCGTGACGCCGACGGTTACTACACCTACGCCGGGCGCAACGACGACATGCTCAAGGTCAGCGGCATTTACGTCTCGCCTTTCGAGGTCGAGTCCACCCTGGTGCAACACCCGGCCATCCTGGAGGCGGCGGTGATCGGCAAGGAAGACAGCGACGGTCTGACCAAGACCAAGGCCTTCATCGTGCTCAAAGCCGGTCAAAGCCTGACGCAAGAGGAAGTCAAAGCCTTCGTCAAGGAACGCCTGGCCCCCTACAAATACCCGCGCTTCATCGACTTTGTGGCCGAGTTGCCCAAGACCGCCACAGGGAAAATCCAGCGTTTTCGTTTGCGCGACATGGAGAAGGCCTGAGCCTCGTCAAGCGTTTTCAGGCCGGTCATCGCCCTGATCATGTTGGAGCGCCACGGGTGAACGACCCACCACGCGCATGATTTCTTTGTGCAAAGCCTGCTGGGACATGGGCTTGGAGACATAACCATCGGCCCCCTCCGACAAGAACCGCTCCTTGTCGCCTGTTATGGCATGGGCAGTGACCATGAGCACAGGTGTGCGAGGTCGTCCCAAGGCCTCTTGCGCGCGCAACAAGCGCAAGGCGGTGATGCCGTCCATCACCGGCATCATCACATCCATCAACACCACATCAAAGCGCTGCTCGGCCAAAAGGTCCAGGGCTTGCTGACCATCGTTGGCCAGCGCGTAGGCAAAGCCCATGCGCTGCAACATGATCTCTGCCAGTTTTCGGTTGATTTCATGGTCTTCCACCAACAAGACCGAACAAACCTGGTGCCCCTCATGTCCACTGGGGGGTGCCGAAGACAAGGCAGGCTCTGCAGATTCTCTGTTGGCCAGCAAGGCGGTTTGAGCCTTTCGCACAGGCAAGGTCGCCACAAAAGTAGCCCCCATGCCGGGACGCCCCTCGGCGGCAATGTTCCCTCCCATCAGCTGAATCAAACTGCGCGTGATGGCCAAACCCAAACCCGTCCCTCCAAATGAGCGGGTGACCGATCCATCGGCTTGGGTGAAGGGGCTGAACAGCGCCTCCTGCCGCGCTGGATCAAAACCGATGCCCGTATCGACGATGCGGATGCGCAAGCGCCCCCTTTGGGGATCCGCTTCGGGCAGCCATTCAGTGTTCACGGTGACCGAGCCCTGTGCGGTGAACTTGATGGCGTTGCCGATCAAATTCGTCAGCACCTGTCGCATGCGCACCGGATCGAGCCACAACAAGTCAGGAAGGTCGGCTGCAGACTGGACGATCAGGTCCAGTCCTTTGCCTCTGGCCAGTTGTTCCAAAGACTTGGCCGTGTGTCGCACCAACTGCCCAGGACTGACCGCCAACATCTCCAGCTCAAGGGCTTTGGCTTCAATTTTTGAAAAATCCAAGATTTCATTGATGATTTGCAAGAGGTGATTGGCAGAGTCCCGCGCCAAAACCAAGTACTCTTTTTGCTGTTCTGGTTCAGTGGTGTCCAACGCCAGCTCGGTCATGCCCACAATCCCGTTCATGGGGGTGCGGATTTCATGGCTCATGTTGGCCAAAAATTCGCCGCGCATGCGATTGGCCTGCTCGGCCTTTTCTTTGGCCTCCACCAGCAAATCCTGGGCACTCTGTATGGCGGTGAAATCCTGCATGACGCCAATGAAAAAGTGCTCCTGGTCAAGACGGGTTTCACTGATCGTGAGCCTGACTGGAAACAGCGTCCCATCGCGCTTTCGTCCGCTCAACACACGCGGTTGATTCATGAGTTTCTTTTCACCCGTGATCAGGTACTGAGCGATGTACCCGTCATCCGGGTGTCGATCAGAATCGGCCAAAAGAAAATCCACGCGCTGCCCCATCAACTCCTGCATCGTGTAGCCAAAGATGGAAGCTGTCGCATCGTTGCACTGCACGATTTTTCCCTGGGGGTCGGCCACCACAACGCCCTCGGGGACCGATCGAAAAATGCTTTGCAACTTGCTTTCACTCAAACGCAGGTTTTTTTCGACCTGTCCACGTTCGGTGATTTCTTCACTCAATCGACGTATCGCGGTTTGACGCTCGTCTGACAACATGCGAGAGGTCAACAAAGCCGCCCGCATGCGGCGCAGCGACAACCAGACCAGCGTAAAACCCAAGAACAGCAGCAGCAGCAAAACAGCAAATGTGCGGTTCAACACCCCGGTGCTGGCCAATTGCCATTCCGTCACCGGCAATACGACCTCCAGGGCGCCACGCACATCGCCCACTTTCCATTGGGTAGATGGCGAGCCCGGGTAACTGTTGTGACACGCCACACAACTGGCCAACATCCTGTCCGCCTGCGCATACCGCAGCACCCGGGTGCCATTCATGATTTCTTCACGAACGAAAGGTTGATCCGGGTGCGTTTTCAGATGCTGCAAGGCTTGACTCTGAAAATCATCCAGCTGGCGCTCGGCCACTCGCCAAGGAAAGGGTTGGTCGCTGAACAAGCGCACCTGAGTGCCTCCATCCACTTTGGAGAGGTAATGACCCAGGTCGATGGTCATCGTGGCAGGCAGGGGTAATGCATCGTCCCGACCTTTGTATTCGTGCGTGACTTCGACACCCGCCTTGACCGCCCTTGGAACCAACTCCTGTGTGTAGAAATTACGAAACTGAGTGACCGAGACAGCGTGGGTCTGGGCACTCTCTGCGGCGTACTGCTGCACCATGGCCTCGCTGGAACGGTAGGTGTAGAGCACCACCCACAGTCCCATGACAATCAACAACCCCCCTAGGCACTCCATGGGCCAGCGCTGAAGTACCAGACGAATGAAGGAAGTTAGTCGATTTGGAAAATTCACTTTGCACCTTAATGTACAAAGTAAATGATATCAACGAATACCTAAAGTCTCATTCAAAAGGGTTCGCTGTGATCGTCACCGGGCAGGCCGGCCAAGGCCTGCGGGGAGGCGCTCAGGTGTCCTTGCTGACCTTGATGGTGGGGAACTTGCTTGAAAAGTCCTTGGCTTTGGCCGCGATCTTCACGGCGACCTGGCGGGCCACCGCCTTGTAAATTTGGGCCACTTCGCCGTCGGGGTCGTTGACCACGGTGGGCTTGCCACTGTCGGCCTGCAGGCGAATCTGCATGTCCAGCGGCAGTGCACCCAGGTAATCCATGCCGTATTCAGCGGCCATTTTCTTGCCGCCGTCGGCACCAAAAATGTGTTCCACGTGGCCGCAATTCGTGCACACGTGCACCGCCATGTTTTCCACCAAGCCCAAAATCGGCACGCCGACTTTCTCGAACATCTTCACGCCTTTCTTGGCGTCCAGCAGGGCAATGTCTTGCGGGGTGGTCACGATGACTGCGCCCGTCATGGGCACGCGCTGGCTCAAAGTGAGCTGGATGTCGCCGGTGCCGGGCGGCATGTCCACGATCAAATAATCGAGGTCTTTCCAGTTGGTTTGGCGCAGCAACTGCTCCAGGGCCTGCGTGGCCATGGGACCACGCCAGATCATGGCGTCGTCAGGGTTGACCAAAAAACCGATCGACATGACCTGCACGCCGTAGTTTTCCAGGGGCTCCATGGTCTTGCCATCTTCGCTTTCCGGACGGCCTTCGATGCCCATCATCATGGGCTGACTGGGGCCGTAAATGTCGGCATCCAGCAGGCCCACCTTGGCCCCCTCGGCCGCCAGCGCCAGCGCCAGGTTCACGGCGGTGGTGCTTTTGCCCACGCCACCTTTGCCCGAGGCCACCGCCACGATGTTTTTCACCTGCGGCAACAGCGCCACGCCTCGCTGGGCGGCATGGGCGGTGATCTTGCTCGTGACGTTGGCCGACACATTGGACACGCCCGCCACACCTTTGGCCGCGGCAATCAGTGCCTGACGAATGCCGGGGATCTGGCTCTTGGCGGGGTAACCCAGCTCCACATCAAAAGACACATCGCCGCCTTCGACTTGCAGGTTCTTCAGTGTTTTGGTGGAAACAAAATCTTTGCCCGTGTTCGGGTCAATGACGGACTGCAGCGCTTGGAGCAATTGTTCAGAGGTGGC
>JACCEB011294801.1_pt1 | contig 10515 bp, 5 predicted proteins | sample 7454761 | NCBI WGS metagenome assembly JACCEB01 (sample SAMN15323454, study PRJNA562643) | freshwater metagenome | isolation source: river surface water | place: USA:Blue River Watershed | collected 2017-08-18 | reverse complement strand
GTCAAATATTGGGGGTAATTTTGTCTGATAAATGATGAAATCCCAAGTTGTCAAGGGCCTCACTCAATCTTACCATTCTTCTGTGATGTTTTACGCTAGCCATTAATCCACCACCACCACCTGCGGGAGCTTCTTTAGATTTCGCCTTTGAAATACCAAATGATATTGCTTTAATTGAATTAACCATATCTTCTAGCGTAAGGTCTAAATCATCAAGATTTTTTCCTGATGGTAATCTTTTCCATTTCGAATTATCAGTTGCTTCAACTTCTTTGTCGTCAACTTCTTTTTTAGGAACCCTCTCGCCCACTTTGCCTGGGCTTACTCCGCCAAACTTATCTCCGCCATATTCTTGCCAGATTTTATTTGCCAACTCTTCCTCAGAATGAGTACCTTCATTTTTTGATGATGAAAAAGTTTCAGCTAATAATTTTTCCACATTAGCATCTTTTAATATCATTCCCATATTTTCTAATGGAAATTTTAAATTGGTTGAGCTTGTAGTTTGGGTTGGACCAGCTGCTCCACCTGCGGTAGGAGCGCCCATTCCCCCACCCATAGGAGGCATACCTAAAGCCATTGCTGGGTCAGTAGCTGGCATACCCATACCTGCAGAAGGATCTGGAGGTGGAGCTGCTGCAGCTGCAGCAGGGTCTTCTTGAGCCAATCTAATGAATTTTGACATTATCTTATTGGTGCCGATATAGAATCAGTTCTATGTTTACCTGCTCCAGGAGTTTTCAAGGCTTCGTCTGTTTGATGAGCATTTTCAAATTCTTGTTCAGATGGAACTTCATCGTTTTCATCAAAATCAAGATAAGAGAGAACATCAGGATTTAATACTTCCATCATTCCCCATTTAGGTTTATTTGCTTGAGCTACTCTGTGCAATACTTGATTATTGGAAAGCCCTCTACCATCAATATAATCGTCTTCATCGTCCCAAGACTTAACTGTGCCCATTGCTCGTAAAAGAGCATCTGTCATTTGTGCTTCAGCAATTTTTGGATTATCTCTTCTAGCTAATCTTTTTTGTCTATTTGTTGATTCATAAATAGAGGTTGCAATTGCTATGATTTTAGCTTGTTCCTCTTGATTGTGGACATCTTTTGCTATGTCTTCAAGTAATGAATGCATTTGGGCTTCGGTATTTTGCATTTGATTCTCTCTCGGCAAGTATTATATCTTTTATATTTTATATACAATAGAAGACTTTCCTTTTTTTAATCTTCTATTGTTTTATATTCTACTTTAAACTTTATATTCCTGATTTTTCCATTAGTGTTAATTTGATTGTTTGATAAAACAGTGGAGGATGGTGCTTTTATTGCAATAGCAAATCGTCTACTTGAAGCAATTGAATCGGTGTTTAGTTTTGCAAATCCAAGATTAAAATAGTTACTGCTGCCAATACCAATTTTTTGCCATGTTGTCGGAGAAGATTCAAATAAGCCTTCCGCAGATACTTCTTCCCATTCTATATTATCAGTATCCAAAATATATTCATATGCATTAGTTATAGTGATTGCTCTAGGATTACCAATCTTTATTCTGTAAATTTTTCCAGAATTGTCAGTTCCACTTAATACAGTCACACATAACTGAGGAACAATATCGGCAGAAGAGTTTAAATCGCTTGCTCTTTGCCAAATATTATTAGATAGATCTGTAACAATATAAATGCCATTTTGAGTTTGTGTGGATTGGTCTTTAAGAAGAATTCTTGAACCTTTTTCTAAAACATAATCATCTATTGATGTTGGTAAAGTACCAGATAAATTAATATTTGCTGTACTAGCGCAATCTACATCTGCCAAAACATTGTTTTCAATTGTTTCTGCCCAATACAATGAAGTGGTGCCTAAAATAGCATTAGCTGGGTCAGTACATGATAGGGCATAATATCCTATATTTTCATTTCCATTCAAGACTTTAGTTCTTTTATTTAAGCTTATTTCTGAAGATTCGTTTAAGTCTTCATATCTAGATAAGTAATAAGAAATATTTTCATCAGTTACATAGATGCCATTCTCAGTGCTAGCAACTTGATTTAGAGCTAAAATTCTTGTGCCTTTTTGGAAATTGTTATTTATTTGGAAATTTATATCTGAAACAGAAAAAGTGTTAGAAATTGCAATTCCAGATGATGATGCAAATCCAACATTTGAATAATTTGAAATATAATTTCTTTCAAACCAACTTATTTGACTCACACCAACACCAGTGTTTGAGGGGTTAAAATAGAGTTCATATTCTTTATTAGTATTTTGGTCTAATACATAACAATTGGTGATAGAAAATAAACTTGTATTACCAGAACCACCTTCACCTACTCTTGTTAATGTAGGTAATATGTTTTGAGTGAATCTACCAATGTATTTTTCTGATGCTGATGATTGTGAATATAAGAAAACTTTTTCATTAGCACTTAAGGTGTAACTATCTATGGAATCAGGAAAAGTTGAAAGTAAATCTGAACTTGAATAGTTTGAAGATGTTCTAACTGCTGAATCTATAGTTTGCCCAGCACCAACTAAATTCCAATTCATTGGAGAGGTTCCAATGCCATAGGGAGTGCTATCAGGTAAGACTAATTCATAAGTTTTATTATTGAAAGATGTTCTACCTAATGCTCTCATTTGTGCATTAGTTTTTAAGTCATTTGATCTTTCTAAATTGTAAAAAGTATTGACAACCGTAGAATAAACACCATTTTCAACTGGATTCGATTGACTTCTTAATAAAATATTTTTATTATGAGTTACAGCTGCGCCACTTACTGAACCGCCTAAATCATCTAAATCTGAAATATTTCCAGTAGCTATGATGTCAACATAATATTTAGTTGAGTCATTTTCCTTAAACCATTTTCTGTAATCAGTTTCTCTATCTGTCGCAGAAGGATTGAAATGCAAGAAATATGTATCAATTCCATCACTGGCCTTAAGAGCAACCATTGGGTCAGCAAATCCTGCATTGTAAGATAAAGTTACTGGATAATAACTATCTGTTTCAAACTATATAGTTTTTGATCATGTTTACCTGATCGATTGTGAACAATAAGCTCATTGTTGTCATTGTAATATGAGCTTTGCAAAGTAGAAGCTATACCAGTTGTATTGTTTGACAAAATTAGGATATTATCTGATGAAGATAATGATAAGCTATCAAACCATTTTCCTGTGGTAAAAGATGAGCCGCTAAATGTAACTTTTTCTAAGTATACGCCACCAGTAAATAGACCAGTAGATACACCTGTGCCTGGTAAAAATTGATTCATATCATAGTAGTCAGCTGTAAAAGCTGAGCCTACTTTTCTGATATATCCATCTTGTGATGGTCTATAGGTATAGAAATAATTGTTGGTTGAACCAATGCTTACAACTGTTTTAAGTTGCGAATTGTAAAGCTTGCTATCATCAAAAGTGTTGTACCAAAGCGATTTGTCAGTGTTAAAAAGATTATCGGTGGTTGTAGCATAACCAGTAGTATTACTTACTTGGAAATATGTATTTTCTTTACTATATATATTATCAGTTTTGACAATAGATGTTGAGCTTGCAATTGCTTTATCTTCAAGAACTTGTTCTGCTAAATAATATCTATTGAATAAAGATTTGTCTATTTCGTTGTATCTTGGAGTTTCATCTGAATTATATAAATAAAGATAAAATTGGTCACCATTTGAGCCAATGTCATTATATCTAGCCAAATATCCATCAGATGCAAATAATTCATAATCGACATCTTCTAAATATTCTGTAGCTACTCCACTAGAATTCACAACAACTACTTTTGAATGCAAGAAGTTGTCCAAAGACCAATAATATGTAGTGCCTGAACCTCCATATCTTATCACAGGGAAAGAGTCGTCTGTTATGGAGAATCCTGAGTGAATATCAAGCCTTTTCCAATGATCAATATGGCCATTTGCTGAGTTTTGTTTTACTCTTCTAAGATAGTATGTCCAAGTTGTGGTATTTATATATGCGATTTGATATATACCGTTTGCATCAGGCAAAATAGATTCATGGTATCCAGTATCACTGTCTTGATAGATAACCCTGTCACCAATCTCGTAGTAATATTTTACTAATGAATTGTCTTTGAGACTGAAGAGTTTATAGCCTCTTGATACAATCAGCATGTCTCCATCAACAACATCACTATTGGTCAAGTCTCCAGTTATAAAATGTTGTATTGGGGCTAATTTGAAATACGTGCTTAGATCGCTAGTATTCCATGATAATCTTACTTCAGAATTTTTTACATAAATTTCTTGCCCAGCATTATATTGCAATAGGTCATTTGCAGTTATTGCAGAAGACCCTAAGGCTGATACATTTGCTGAATATCCAAGTACGCCTTGCATATAAACTATATCTGATGTAAATGCAGAACCAGCTGTTAGATATCCTTTTTCAATTCTTACTTTGGTTGGTCTTTCATAAGGGCTACCAAAATCTTTTATGTTAGTTCCAGAAATGTAAGATGTTGAAATGTTAAATTCTTCGTGCTTTGTAAAATACACACTTGAACCAGCACTAGCTCTTACAGCACGATATATTCCGTTACAAGTTGAACCAGAAGCTGAAGTGCTGCCTATAAACACTAATACATCTTCATTATTATTTACAAATGTACTCTCAGACAATCTTGATGTTATAGCTGTGCCTGATGATAAAGGAATATTGCTTACAGCAGAAACGCACAAAACACCCTTGACTTTATACTCTTGGAAGTCTTGCTTATACCAGTCAAGTTCCAATTCTTGTAATAAAGCACTTCCTTTGTAATCTTCTGTGAAATATTTTTCACTATCAGCTGTGCTTGGAAATATCAATTCTGGGACATATACATTTCCATGAATATCATATGGCCTTGAAGTTGTTGCAGCACCAGTATTATATGCTTGCAAAATACCAGCAATTTGACTTCTAAAATTCGGAGATATATTGTAAGAACCAGCATTGCTATTTGATAATAAATTTGAATATATATCAATAAACCATGATTTTATTGAGTCTGAATAATTAAATATTCCCTTTTGAGCTGCTCCAACTGTAGCATCATAAATTCCATTTATTGTATTGCTGGTTGTATTTACTAACACTTTGTCTGATGTTGAAATACCTGTATTGAAGTCATCAGGAGATATATATTGCCCACTAGTGATTCTATCTTTGACTGTGATTGCATCTACAGTGACAATTGAAGCAGAAGTAATATCAACAAAAGAAACACTAGTGCTTCCTGCAGATACATTATCTAGTGAAGAATATAGGAAGTAAGTTGTTGCAGTTCCAGCAGATGTAGCTAAAGCTCCATTTACAATTTGATAAGTGTTGTAAAAACCTAAACCAAATGTATCTCCTGCACTTGCCTTAACTGTATAGATTCCATTTTGTCCCTGAGATGTTGATTGTCCGTTTACTAATACTCTTTGGCTAATTCCAATACCAGTGTTAGCAAATTTAGAAGCAATAACTTTATTAAAGTCAGAAACTTGAGTGCTGATAAGATTCTTGACAGGCTCAAATGTATATGGCAAATATCTATCGCTAACTTCAATAGTGTCAGAATTTAAGTTGAAATTAGTCAGATATGGTTTTGTTTTACCTAAGTAAAAATATTGTGAGCTTATTTCAGATTTGCTGTTTGTTGCTTTTATTATTGTGTGAGTAAATCCGGCACCAGTTTTGAATGAGTCGTTTCTTACCCAAACACTGTTAAATGCAGTCCCTACACCCACAGAATTGATAGTATATACACCACTATAAGCTGAATTGTAGTGCTTCACTAATACTTTTTCAGAAGAACTTGTGGTGACTGAAATTCCTGAGAAATTAGTAATATGTGATGGTGTACTTGTTAAAGTTCCAGCTGATACTGTATCAAAGGAAAATCCAATGCCGCTTCCAGATGCCACTTCATAATAATAATCAACATTGAAAGTGTCATAAAAATGAGTTGCATCTGTCCAAGCAAAAGAATTAGTTGTTCCACCACCTGAAGTTGCTGCTATTGCAGAATAATATCTGTAGTATTTTCCACCATATGTAGTTCCATTAAGAACTTGTGTTGATACTGGAACATTTCTTGAAATATTACTAAGAGCTGTATCCCAGAAATTATCTAATGTATTTGTGCTTGTATTGGTGTTTACAATAGTGTTTTTACCAGAAGCATAAAGGCTAGAAATGTAATAAATACCATTTTGCCTTCTGTCAGTTTGTTCTTTAACAAGAACTCTATCATTTAGTGCTATTTGAACATTATCAATTATATTTGTAGCAATAGTTAATGCAGAACCAGCACCTGTTGATAAATTTGAAGTGGTAGCTACATCTACATCAGCTAATTTGTAAGTTGTTGTTCTGTCAACCCATATGACTCCAGTAGTTCCTGATGCTGCAGTTTGGAAAGGTGTATAGCCCTCCATATATGCATACCAAGAGCTGCTTCCAAAAGAAACAATTTTACCAGCTGTAATAATATCTTCAGCTTTATAGTAAATTAATGCAGATGTAGCAGCTCCTGATGTAACTGTGTTAGTGGTTGCAAAAATGTCATAAAAACCATTTTCAGCTGCACTAGATTGACTTTTGATAAGGATTTTTGAATCTTCAGTAACTTTTACACCATCAACATAATATGGTATCTTAAGTCTATTTACTCCGCCAACAGTTTCGCTAGGAATATTAAGATTTGTAGCAACTAATGAATTGGGAAGATTAAATAGATTATAAGTATCTAGAGATGTTATTCTGAAATCAAATCCTATATCTGAAACTATAGAAAGACCATCAGTTGACTTGATAGTTGGAAATTCGCTGTTTTCATAGATATCAGCAAATTCGTTATCAAGCCATACCTTAATGTCATTCACGCTTGAATTAAGCCATCTTAATTTATATAATCTTTTATTCCAAGATTCAACAGCAACAGTTCCAAAACCAGCATAGGGTATTTCTCTGTTGATTGTAGAGTTTAAATCAGATGTGCTTAATTCAGTCCAGATAAGAGCGTGAGACATATTTTAACCTTAGCAATTATTTTCTTTGAGCTTCAGGTCTGTTGAAAATTTCACTTGCAACAGCTGCCAATTCAGATCTTTCAACTTTTGAGAGAGTGACAGATGCAACAAGACCACTTTTCTTTCCACCAGATATGGCGTGTGCTAATCCATTTGACTTAGCATCAAGATAAGGATTTTCAACCTGTGAAAGATCACCAAGAAGAATTACCTTTGAATCTTTACCGCATCTTTCGATAACCATTCTTGCTTCTCTTGCTGTGATATTTTCAGCTTCATCAAGTATTATTATTGAGCGTGGGATAGATCTACCTTGAATAAAAGCCATAGCTTCCACTTCAATAATACCTTCACGGCACATTTCTTCAAATTTGTTACCGCCTGATAAAGATTTGCTTCCTATAATCTGATCAATGTTATCCTTGATAGGCCCTAACCAAGCTGCAATCTTGTCAAATTTATCTCCAGGCAGTGCACCAATATCTTTGCCACCAACAGGAATCAAAGGCTTCATTACAACAATTTTGTCATAAATATCTTCATTGATCATTTGCAAAGCAGCAGCTAAAGCTAAGAATGATTTACCAGTACCAGCTTTTCCTGACAATGTTACAAGTGGAATTCCCAAATCAGTGAGAATTTCTAATGCACATCTTTGCTCAAGATTTTTGCCTTGAATACCAGAATATGCTTTTACTTCTTTATTAGATTTTTCCTTAAGAATTCTAAGCATGGAGTTTCTGTAAAATGTTGGACATTTGCTTGTTCCGTAACTAAAAATACAGAATTCATTAGGATTTAAGTCCTTAATCTTCGACTGTGTTGATTGGGATAAACTACTTGGCAAAAGTTCATTTTCTTTCCAAAGTAAATTCCAATCATCATTATTGTCGATTTCAACTTCTCTTAGTCCAGAATATTCTTGGTCAGATAGTTGATCAGATTTATAATTTTCAGCTTGACAACCCCAAGTAATTGCACGAATTCTAAGCCCAGTATCTTTCGTGATGATAGCAACTTTTTTTCTAGGATTTGCTGATTTTAAGGCCAAGCAACATTCAATAATTGCATTGTCACTATGTACTTTGACAATATTGGGTCGTTCATTTTTTTGAAGAGGAGATTCAGTGTTGTAAACAAATAATCTTCCACCAACATCGTTAATTTTTACACCCTTAAGTAAATCTTGAAGTGAATAGTTTTCTAGATGCCTAAACACTTCTCTAGCGGACCAGCCAACATTTTCTCTCCTTGTTTTTATATCGTCCATATCGTCAATGACAGCTAATGGTATGTAAATATCATTATCATCAAATTTATATAGTGCAAGAGGATCGTGAAGTAAGACGCATGTGTCTATAATATAAATGTGCTTTGCCAAATTATGTCTCCTGTAATGTACTTAGACCACTTATGATTTCTTTTTTCTAGCCCAGCTATCCTGTTATAAAGGAAGCTCTGGTTTCTCATCGGCGTTTGATTTTTTAGAAGTTTTATCAATGTTTTCAATAAAGTTTGCAGCTTCTTCATCATTAACAATTTCGTAGCTTCTAAGGTTTAATATTTGACTCAGCTTCATATCATCAAATTTTTTCATAGCTTCTAAATCTAAAAGCTTAGTTTCTTTAATTTCATTTTTTATGAATGATTCGGTATCACCATTGTGAAATTTTTCTAAATCTAAAGATATTTGATTTTCTATATAGTCATTTACAAAATCTAAATTTGTACTTTCACAAAAATTCAAATCTTGGAAAGAAACACTATTGATAGTAGCATTTGCCAGAACTTTGTTATTAGGGCCTAAAACAGCATCTTTTGCTCTTGAAAATACGATTCCAGCTTTAGGTATACAAATATAAATCTTGAATGGCAAAGCCTGTTCTAAGTCATTACCATTTGTCAATCTTAGTACTTCATTCTCATCATTGACAATTGAAATAACTAATTTAGGAATTTCTTTTTTGTCTGATTTTATGACAAAATCCCATTCATAATTTTGTTCATTACTATCAGGGCAAAATGCAGGAACTAGATTAAGTTTTTCTTTTAGGTTGCACAGCTTAAGGAACAAAGAATATCCTACTGTATCTTCAGGAGTACCGGGTCTATATGTGCCTATTTTTGTCCAATCTACTTGGAATTGATTGTTTTCATCTGGTAGTGTAAATTCATCAAAATATCCCTGATCATAAATCTTCTTTAATATTGGATCTTCAATTATTCTTCTGGCACGTACCAAATCAAGAAAAGCTTCATTAGACCCACCAAAATCAGGATGACATTTTCTAGACATTTTTCTAAAAGCTGTCTCTAGCATTTTTGACAATTCTATTTTGTCTTGCCTGTTTTTTCCCTTTGGAAGGGTTTCTTTAACGAGCCCTAAAATATTATAGTAATCCTTACCGAAATCTATAATTTTCTTAGGATCGAATTCTTTTGACATAACTTATTTATAAAGAAATTACATCATGCAAAAACTATCAAAAAACAATTATGACCTATTTTCATTAGCAACTAAACTGGATAAGCATAAAAAGTTTGATTTGTCAGACCACATTTACGAATTAATGACAAGAATTTCTCAAACTGAAGAGCCACCTATCAATCTTTCATTAGGTGGCGATGACCCTGCTAATAATCCAAAAACTGCTTTGGACTATTTTATTGGTGTAGCTTATGATGTATTAGTAAATAGAAAAAAGGGAAAAGCATCAGCTCTTGAAGCAATGAATCATTACAGAGAGAGACAAAATAAAGAAGTTTTAAGTCCAGAAGATAAGATTTCTCCTGATAGTGAATTTTGGATAAATGTCAATAGTGTTTTAGAAACTAAAGACTGGTGGCAAGAAGCTGAGGATAATGTTGTTGAAGAAAAAAACCTTACACGTTCAAATACCTCTGCAGGATTTGATACTGCTGTAAAGTTAGTATTAGGTCTTGAAGGTGGATTTAGTGAATATAATCCAGTTACTAAAGACCCAAGAACAAATAGAGGTATAACTCAGCCAGAATTTGATGAATTCAGAAGAAAAAACAATCTTGAGTCAAAAGATGTGAAAGATATCACAGTAGAAGAAGCTATTGAAATTTACAAGAAAGAATATTGGGATAAGATACAAGGCGATAAACTTTATGCCCAAAATCCCAAAGTAGCTATTATGATTTTTGATGCTGCAGTAAATAATGGTCTTGGTGGAGCTAATGGGATAGTAAAGAGTGTAATATCTACTGACGGAAATAGATTTGATGATTTAATGATCGATGACATTATTGAAGCTGACCAATCCCAAGAATTGTTTTCTAGCCTTGTTCAAAAAAGAAAACAAAAATATAAAGATGTTGTCAGAAAGAATTCCGATAAATCTATTTATAGCGAAGGTTGGGAAAATCGCTTAACCAATTTAGAGAATAAGTTGAATACATTCTAATGTGGTACAGAACTGCACAAAATACTAATATTTACGGCTTGCCAATAT
>JACCEB011139714.1_pt1 | contig 10522 bp, 8 predicted proteins | sample 7454761 | NCBI WGS metagenome assembly JACCEB01 (sample SAMN15323454, study PRJNA562643) | freshwater metagenome | isolation source: river surface water | place: USA:Blue River Watershed | collected 2017-08-18 | reverse complement strand
TGGCCGCAGAGAGGCCCCGCGCGCGCGCGCCTTCGAGGTCTTTCTCGTTTGCCTTGAGAATCTCTTCCTCATTTTTTTCGAGGGCATCCGCCATCGCCAGAAGACCCGCATTTTTCTTCTCACTACTCAAACGGGCGAGCTGACGCGCTGCTGCACGGGCGCGCTTGCCATAGGCGAGAATGGTTTGTTGTAGGTCGCTCATAAAAACTCTTACTTTGACTTCTTTGCCGCGCCTTGAGTGGGCGGCGCAAAACGCGTGCCTACGCTCTTTCCAGCAAGGATCGCCGCCATCTGCCCAGCCTTGCGGCCGCTAGCGATGTAAGTCGTGATTCCGGAATCGACCGCGAGTTTGACAGCCTGCAGCTTGGAAACCATCCCGCCCACCGACAGCCTGCCTTTATCGTTGCGCGCGAACCTCGATACGGAATCCACATCATGAACCTCGCCGATCCGGGTTCCGCTCGAATTGAGCAAACCGTCGACACTCGTGAGGAGAATCAAAATGTCGGCATTCAGGAGCATCGCGACCTCGGCCGAGAGACGATCATTGTCCCCGAAGCGGAGTTCCTCGGTGGCCACGGTGTCGTTCTCGTTGATGATTGGCACGACTCTGCGCCTTTGAAGGATGCATCCTAGCGTGGTCCTGACGTTCTCGCAGCGGGTTTTGCTATCAATGTCGCCGTGCGTTAAAAGCACCTGAGCCACCTGCAGGTCGTGCGGCTTGAAACTTTCCGAATACTTCTGCATGAGCTTCGACTGGCCCACGGCGGCGCAGGCTTGGCGCGACGGCAGGTCCTCCGGGCGTGCCGTAAAACCAAGGGCTCCCAATCCCGCGGCCACCGCGCCGCTGGAAACCACAATGCACTCGTGACCGTCGTCAACGAGGGCTGCGATTTCCTTGGCTAGTCGGAGAAATTGCTTCGAATCCAGCGTGTTGCCACGCTGAGTTGCCAGGATTCCCGAGCCTAATTTAAGAACAATGCGCATTTGGGTGGAGTTTGGGTATAGATAAGCGGAATAGTGCCATGCGAATCCAGCTTTCAGATTCCGCGCACCCCTCCGGCTTGACCTCCTGCGCCCACCCCAAGCAGCTTCGCGCTCGCCTCGACTTCCGATGAACTGGGCGGGGCAGGAGCGCCAGACTGCTTGCCGCGTCCTCACTCGGCGTCCTTTGTGATCATGCCATTGGACTCCAGAAACCGCCGGAATTCAGGGGTGTACAAGGAAACCGCCTGAAGCCACATGCCTGTCCGCTCGCGAGTCCACCAAGCGCCATCCTTGGTGCCGATTGGCGCGAATTGATAGCGGTACAGAACAGCACGGACGTACCGCGGCGGCGCGTCGGGGAAGGGGTTGTTTGCCAGAAGGCTCAGGGTCCCGGGATGGTTGTGGAGGAGCTTCCATACAAAATGCACCACCCAGGGATAATGCTGCGGCGTGGGCATCGTCCGCATGTCGTAATGGACGCCCGGGATCGCCGCGAACCAGATCTGCCAGTCCAGTCTGTAATGGTATGGACTGATGAACGACGGGCGCTTTCCAGTGGCCCCCGGTTTAACCTTGAACTCGTACTCACGCCAAACCGCAGTGTCGCTCGGGACGCGGTCCTCCGTGCCCTCGAACACGATCTCGTAGCGCTCGCGGCCGACACTGCCGAAGGCGCCGTAGGTGTTCACGAGGTGCAGCATGTCAAAGGAGGCGTTCATCGCCTGCTTTGGAGAGATCAAGTTCTGCACAGGCTTGATGCTCAGCCATGCCACAACCAGGGCAAAGATTCTGATCGCGAGCACCGCCAGCCGCGAATGCCGCGCGGTCAACTGCGCGTTCTGCGCCCGCTGGACAAGCGGCGAAGGCAGGATCCGTTGCCAGAACGAATCATCAAGGCACGCCAGGCACGGAACGATTGTGAGCCAGTTTAAGAACGAGAGATTTCCGCTGAAAATCAGAATCCCCATGAATCCCGCCATGAGAATGCCCGCGGTGTTGCGGACGAGTTTCGGTCCAAATGCAAACCAAGGCACAACAAGCTCCACAAAATGGTTCCACATCACCCCGAACCGATGAAACCAAGCCGGAGCAAAATGCAGGAATCGGCTGATCGGGTTGGGGACGGGCTGCGTTTCGTAGTGGTAAAGCAACGCTGTAAAGTCGCGCCAGCATTCGTCACCGCGGATTTTGATCAGGCCCGCCCCCAGCATGATCCGAAAAATCAGCCAGCGGTATAACCAGAGCGTCGTGAGCGGCGGCGGCATCCGCGGAAACGGACGCGGGTCGAGAAGCGGGCAGAGAAATACAGCGATGAACCCGGTCTCCAACAGCTGTGTTTCCCATCCATACGAGTACCAGAGCTGGCCCACGTGCACGAACGACATGTAAAGCGCCCAAAGCACGAGCATGATGATCGAGTTCGCGTATCCGCACACCACCACGGCGGAAAGCGCAACGCCCACCCACGCTGTGTTGGCAAGGCAGGCGTCGCTCACATTCCACCAAAAGATGCTCGGGATTTGACGGAATCCAGCGTCCCGCGAGCCGAAGTAAAGCGCCACCTTCTCGAGAAACGCATCCGCAGGAAGAAGCCCCTCGTGGCCAATCAGCGGGACGGCTTGGTTGGCCGCCACAAGAAAGGCGGTCAAATACACAACTCCCAGAAACCGCAGCAGCACAAACCTAGTCAACCAGTACGCGGACGGCTTCCTCTTGCTGCGCTCGATGAGCGGAGACTGCTCGCTCTGGGTGGTTTCGTTACTCATGAATCGACTCGCAAACAAAATTAGCACCTCCGTAACCGGCGCACGGTGGAGCGGGGGAGTGCGCCAAGTCGAGAGTGGGCATGCACCACTCCTAAACCGGGCACTCCATCACAATACCACCTCCATGGGGGCCTTGCCAACGGGCGGACTGGCGTACGGCAGCGCGCAGGGCGTGTTTCTAACGCACGGTCATTTTGGCGCCGTACGCCTCCGCACCCCGCCCCGAGCCTATCACTTTTGCGCCGAACTGCGCAGGCGCTATACATGCGCCCCCCAGCACAAGAAACCCCGAGTGATGCCATGCCATGGTGTACGCGTTGTCACCCTTTTCAGACCCGCAACGCTCCACCCATTCGAGGCGGCCCTCTGGATTAAACGCGGCGATAAAAATATCCGTGGCTCCGGCGCTGTGCATGGTGGCGTCGGAGAGGACGGCGTCCCCGGTGAATTCGCCGGTAAAAAACGCACGTCCTTTTCCATCGGTTGCGACTCCCAAGCAGTAATCCACACCTTCCCCGTGCAGCGCGTGCACCCACGCGACCTTTAAATCCCGGTCCAAAGACGCGCAGAATCCATCGCTATTCGTGGCGCTGGAACTGGTGAGGGAGTGGGTGCCAATTTGCATGCTCTGCTTGTACATGCCAGCGATCCAAACGCGGCCTTCGGGGTCCACCGCTATCTCATGAATCGTCGGCGCGTTACCCGGGAACGCCGCCGCGGTCAGAGCTGAACCATCCCCGGTGAGTTTGAGCACAAAACCGCACGATCCTTTTTGCGCATGCAGTGCAACCGAATCAAACGTGCCCTCGCCGGAAAACGAGCCGCTAACGTAAATCTGATCGCGGGCGTCGACTCCGATTCCGTGACCACTTCCGCCGCCGCCAGTACTGCACTTAGCCCATTTCAAATCACCTTGAGGCGAGTATTTGGCGACAAAAACGGGATGTTCCTTTGAGCCCGGGTTCACGGCGGTCGCGCCAAAGCGTGCCTCACCGACAACGGCACCGGAGACGACCACATCGCCCTTGCTATCGAGCGCAACCGCATGTGCGTAATCATATCCAGCGCCGCCCGCAGTCCTTCCCCAGAGCAGTTCTCCTGCTCCGTTGAGCTTCAATACGAACAAGTCGTAGTCGCCGTTGTTGGGCTGCAAGACGCCATTAAACTTCATGTCAGCGCTCTGGAAATGGCCCACCACATACACGTTACCGTCCGCATCGGGGACAACCCCGTAGGCGCGGTCGGTTTCCGAACCGCCAAAGGATTTCGCCCAGATGAACTCGCCTGTGGCGGACAGTTTCGCAACGAACACATCCATCTTGCCCGCCGACTCCACTGCTTGCGAACCGAACTCTGCGGGACCCGAAATCTCACCGGCAAGGTAGGTGTTCCCGGAGGCATCCACTGCGATTGCGCGGGTTTTATCGCTGACTTGGGAACCGCCTCCGCTCACCCAGTCAAACTGCGGCTTGGCTGCCCTGAGCATTCCCGGGGAAACGTGCTGGAGCGCGACAAGCCCAAGCAGGAGATGCGCGGTTGAAAAAAACAGAGAAGAGGCGGATTGGATATTCATAAAGACTGTGGGGATCTGTGTTTAATGAAGCTGATTCGCAGCCAGAACGCGCAGGACATTTGATCCTAGGATTTTCCTGATATTCTCCTCGCTATGCCCGCGCTGCACCATCCCAACGGTGAAGAGCGGCCAGTTGGTCCATGCGAGGCTTCTTTCAGCGTGTGGTTTTGGAACAAAATGGTCGGCCGGCCACAAGTGCTCCCAGCGCCCATTCCCCAGCGTCAGCTTCGGATTCGGCGTGGTGCGTTTCGGAATTTTTGAGCGCTCCGCCTCCTCGTTGCGTGAGGTGTGAGCCACATCCGTACCGATCGCGACGTGCTCCGCCCCGAATTTTTTCACGGCGTAATCGATTTGATCCAGAAACGAGACAATATCTCCGTCACCTCCCAAAAAGCGCGGGATCAGGCAGACGCCCAGATAGCCACCGGTGTCGCAGATGGCCTTGAAAACGTCATCTGGTTTCGCACGGAAATGCGAGTAAAGGCCTGCGCATGCAGAGTGGCTCGCAACCATCGGTTTTTTGGAGGCGCGCGCCGCCTCCAGGCTGGTGCGCCATCCGGAATGCGCAACGTCCACGATGACGCCGCACCGGTTGAGTTCCGCGACTGCTGCGTGTCCGAAGTCGCTCAGTCCCGCATTACCGGGCTCGCCCGCGCCGTCCCCGATCGGGTTCCGGCGGTTGTAGGTGAGGTGCATCATGCGGATGCCCAGCTGGTGGAAGATGCGGATCAGCCGGAGTTCGTCCCGCGTGGACTCCCACTCCTGGCGCAGGGGGACGCCGTTACCCGAAAATAAAAGGCAGTGTCTGTCCCTTTTTTTCGCCTCTTCAACCTCTCGGGGGACCACAGCCTTGGCGCAGTCCTCGCGCGCCAGATCGGTCGCGTACGTGAATCTTGCGAGCCGCTTGATAAGACGCAAAGGATCGCTGCCTTCTTCACCTGCATTTTGGAAAATGCACGTCACTCCGGCGGATCGCATGGCATCTAAAAACTCGGCTCGCTCCGCGGCGTCCGTCGCCCAGCGCGTCATCGACATTTCCTCGCGTAAATCGGTGAGCTCCGCCTCTGGCGCGCCCGACTCGACAGCCTGTGTGAATTTAAGGCCGTCTACCGCAGCGCGCGGCGCGAACCCGTAAGCGTCCACAACGAGCGCCTCCGCATGCAACGCCAACCCCTTGGACAAATCATGCGCCGAGGGTTTCAGCAGGGAAATTGCTAATTCCCTGGCCTCCCGAATCTTCGTGTTTGCGGACTCAAACGGCTCGGTCGCGCGCGAGCGGCGGGCAAAGATCTGCAGACCTGCCCCGCCCGCAGCCAGCAGCGGCAGAGCGGATGAGGACTGTAGAAATGCCCGACGGCTTAACATTGATGCACTCATGGGGGTGGACGCTCTAAACGCCCGGCAGCGCAAACGGGGCGCGGTATTGGCGCGTCAAAAAGCTGTTCGCCGTAGCGTTTCCAGAAAATGACTCTTTTTGCGGATCCAAGAACAGGTGCTGCCCAAGCCTGAGTTTTTCTGTCTTAGGATCAACGCCCGCCGCGATGAGATGCTCCAGCGTTTTGTCGAAAGTGGCTTTCACGTCGTCCTGCACACCCAAGGATCCGAGCTTCGCGCGGATGTCCTCGGGTGAGGCGAGTGCGCCGGTTCGATAAGAGATGTTTGCGATGTGACAGAGCGCTGAGGATTGGTGGCCCTCTAGAATGTCCGCCGCCAGGTCGGTGTGCTTACGGGATCGAACAGCTCTCAGGAAGTTCGCAAAGTGATTCTCCGATTTTGCCTCAAAGGGGCGTACTAAGTTGCCGTTGAGATCAAACAAGTGCGTGTCCGCGATGATCCCTTCGCTTCCGTAAAAAAACCACATCGACTTGATGCTCGGATGAAAGGGGGCTGTCTTAAGGTTGCGTGTTTCGGAAACAAGGGTTTTGCCCCCGAAATCGTAAATCGCCACCTGCGAGTTCGGGGTGTTGGCAACGTCCTTGTACCCAAAACGTCCGCCGTAGCTCACTACGCTTTTTCCCAAGCCTGAAACCCCGAGACCCCAGCGGCAGATGTCGATAGAGTGGACGTTGCTATTGCCGATCTCGCCGTTGCCGGTTTCCCACATCCAGTGCCAGTCGTAATGGAATTTCGCCCGCGTGATTTTTTCCATGGGCGCTGGGCCCGCCCAAAGATTGTAGTCGCATCGGGGCGGCACCGGGCAATCCACAGGGCCGCCAATGGAGGAGCGTCCACTGTAAAAAACGGCGCGTGCGAGCGTGACTGACCCGAGCTTGCCTTCGTGCATGTACCGGACCGCCTCGGCGAGCGCGCCGCGGGATCGGTTTTGCGTGCCGGTCTGGCAGATACGCTTGAGTTTGCGCGCGGTCTCAACGATCCGGCGCCCCTCGCTGACGTTGTGACTCACGGGTTTTTCCACATACACATCCTTGCCCGCCTGCATGGCCCAGATTGATGCCAAGGCATGCCAGTGGTTGGGCGTCGCAATGAACACCACGTCAACGGCGGGGTCCGCAAACACCTCCCGCATATCCTGCACTTTCTTTGGCATGGCACGCTGAAGCTCCACTAACAGCGCGCCGACCTCGTCAGTACGATCCAAGTCCGGGTCGCACACCGTTGTGATCTCGCACTCCGCGAGCTTCGCTAGTTCCCTTGCATGCGCCTTTCCACGGATCCCGCATCCAATGATCGCAGCGGTGATCTTTGAATTTGCGGACGGCGCGTTCTTCGAGGCCGATGAGGCTTCCTGAGCCCGCCCCCCCGAGGGAACCGCAAGCGCCGCCGCGGTCATGAGCGAGTCTTCAAAAAAGCGACGGCGTGTGATGGATTTCATTAAATCAGGTTCTATGGGTTCAGTTGCTGTTGTTATTTGGGCAGCTCCGCGAGCTTCTGAGCAGCGATGCCCTGCGCTTTGGATAAAACTGATGCGACGCTCACAGGTGCGCCGCCTTGGGCAACGCTCTCATCTGCGGCCTCCATGAACGCGAAAATTTCAAGCGTTTCCTCGGCACTGACCGGAGGGATTCCAGTGCGGAAAAACCTGCCAATCTGCCGACACAGCGCCTCGTAACTGATCGTCTTTCCTCCATGCTGGACGGATTTGCTGCCGTAGGCCGTTGCGCCGAATTCAGCCTTGCCTTTCACAATCCCGCGGTAGGTGCCGATTCTTCCATCCTTCCATACCCCGGTGGTCTGATCATGCTGCGGCGTTTTGGTCCGTGCAACTGTTGCGCAGCCCGGTCCCATCAAAGTGAAGAGCGATTCCACGCCGTGGATCGCATAAAAAAACAAATCGGGGGTCCCGCTTTGATAGGAGCAAGGCCCCCAAGTCGTCGCTCCCAAAAGCTCTCCCACAGCCTCGTTATTGAGAAGGCCACGCAGATCCTCGCCAAAGCGCGCGGAAGAGCTCGAAAAACATTTCACATGATGCCGTTTCGCCAGTTCATAAACCATGACCGCGTCCACCAGCGTTCCTGCCACAGGCTTGTCAATGAAGACCGGTTTTCCACTCGGAAACACCTGTCTGCACTCCTCCAGATGGATCCGCCCGTCCACGCTCTCCAAAAGCACCACATCCACTTTCTGAAGCAGAGCGGGAATGTCGTTCACAATCTCAACACCCATATCGCGCACCTGTTCCGTGAACTTTGCGACGCGATCTCTGCTTGCGGGCATGTCCGTGCCTCCGGGATATCCGGCGACGACTTTGATGCCCGCCAGATCGCCGTCCGCCTTCGGTCCGTTGAAAAGTTTGGTGAAGGCCGGGACATGCGAGGTGTCCAGGCCGATGATTCCAGCGCGAAGCGGTTTGAGGGGCTCCTGCGCTGGAAGGGAGAGGGGAAGCAGGAGGACGTGGAACGCGAGGAGGGTGCGGGGGAGGTTCATTGTGAGGGGGGAAGGGAGCGCGCGGCTAGGCTGCGGCGCATCCCGCGGCCGCCGGCGTATCCGGTATACGGGGCTATCTCACCCTGCACCGCTTGTAAAGCTCCCTACGCCCCGCGCGACCGATCCAGCGCGCCACGGAGCTCACGCGCATTCCCTCAGAGCGCAGTCGCACCGCCTCAGGGCGCAGCCGCTTTTTCTTTGTCGCTGATTGCCCGAACGAAGATGTTCTTCCACCGAATCTCGCCCCCATGAGTCTGCAGCATGATGGGTCCGGCGGGGGGCAGGGGCTCGGTCCGGTTCCAGAAGTTTTCCATCAAGGCGCCGTCGACCACAACCTTCCCATTGAGCCACACCCAGGTTTTGGCGCCGATTTGTTTGATGCGGAAATTGTTCCATTCCCCGAAGGGTTTGTCGGCCAGCACAAGAGGGTCCCGCCCTGGCGCGTTAGGCGTGTTGTTGAAAAGTCCGCCCGAACCCAGATGCGGACGGCGATCGGGCTTTTGCGGATCAAAAACCTGATTCCAATCCCAGATTTGCACCTGGGGAGTTCCCCGCAGATAGATGCCACTGTCGGCTTTTGGCACCGTTTTGTAATCAATCAGAAGCTCAATATCGCCGAAGTGCTCCTCGGTGCAGGCGTAGGGGCCGGTGCCCACGTTCACCAATTCGCCGTCTTCCACGCGCCAATGCGAGGTGAATTCACTGCGCTGCGCCTTCAGGGCCTCTGAGAGCTTGTCGCCTTGGAGCTTCACCGTGGAGTGCGGATTCCATCCGTACCACCCGGTCAGGTCCTTTCCATTGAAAAGCGCTCGAAAACCCTCGGGGGCGGCAGGCTCGGCAAAAAGTGGTGAGTTGCAAACGACAATGGACGCAGCGGCGAGCAGGAGTGGAAGGATGGGGGGCATGTGATGATTTCCTAGCGCGCTGCGCCCCAGCGCTGCAACTCCATAGTCGGCCCTGAAGCGACTCAGACGTAAAAACGCGCGGGATGCGCCCCTCCGAAAATGGTGGAAGATGCTGTTCGCCACATTTCCGCGTTGAAGGCGCGATACGGTCGCGGAGCCCGCTAAAACTGAGTTTTTAGCGCATGCAGGCTTTCAGGGAGCTGAGAACCTGCGTTGGGACTCTCGTCTTCGATAATGAAATGCGACACGCCCGACGCCTTCGCAGCCGCCATGACCGCTGGAATATCCACGCGCCCAGCCGAGAGACGCACCATCAGCGCACGCGCAGACTTTGGATTTGCGAGGTCCGATTTTGCATTGCGAGCGAGATCTTTGAGATGCAGTGAGCAGATGCGCTGCTTGTGCTTGCTGATGACATCCGCCGCGTTCGCTCCGCCCCAGGTCACCCAAAAAACATCGAGCTGAAAGCTCACCGCGTCGGGTTGAGTGGCGCCAACGAGCACATCGTAGAAGGTCTCGCCCGGGGTCGCCGGCGAATCCGCGAGTGTAAAATCGAGCGCGTGATTGTGATACGCAAAACGCAGGCCAGCCGCATTCAAGGCGGCGCCGTACTGATTAAATTTCGCCGCCACCTTGAGTACCTGCGCTCGGTCCAACGGCGCTTTGTGGGGCAAAATGGGGCACACCACCTGCGCCGCTCCGAGCGCCTTCGCGTCCGCGATGACCTGATCTATCCTTTTCTCCAAATCCTCAGGTCGCACATGATGACTTGAACAGGTCATCCCACGCGCCTGGAGCAATCCGCGCAGTTCCGCAGCGGGCAGCTTCGTGAACACACTTGTTTCAAGATCCATGAAGCCGTGCGATTTCAGCCAATCCAGCGTGCCGGGCGTATCCCGATCAAATTCCTCCTGAAGGCTGTACATTTGGAGCCCCACGCCGAAGGCGGTGGATGAAAGCGCGAGGACTACACCGAAAAAGAGGGCTTTGAGGAGTTTCATGGTTGGGGAGAGGGGAAGCGCAGCGGTACGGCTTACAATGAAGATCTGGCGAGACGTTTATTTCTGAGCGAAGGGGCTTTTTTAGCCAGAGACTCAGAGTCCTTCGGGCTTCAGTGCGGCGTGCTCGTAAAGAATCACCCCGCCACGTCTCAGGATCTCTTTCTGCAAGGCGCGCACATCCACGGCCCGTGCCTCGACATTCGCATCCATGCCTGCTTTCGCTGCAATCCCACAAGCCTCGCCGAGTGCCATGAAAACGGGCTCCATGCGAATGGTCTGGTAGCCGACATGGCTCGCGCTGCACGCAACGGGTACCAGCAATCCATCCACGCGTTTAGGGACAAGGATCCGGTAAGGGAGCTGCAGAGGCTGGTGATCGATGAAGATGTAACCTTCGCGGACGCC
>JACCEB010922393.1_pt1 | contig 10522 bp, 8 predicted proteins | sample 7454761 | NCBI WGS metagenome assembly JACCEB01 (sample SAMN15323454, study PRJNA562643) | freshwater metagenome | isolation source: river surface water | place: USA:Blue River Watershed | collected 2017-08-18 | reverse complement strand
TTTGCTGATCGTCTTTGAAATAGTACATGGGTCGGTTGATAATCTAAAAAAGCATAATGGTAGATGCCATTACCAAGACTCGTTAACGATGGTAATTGATTCCAATCTGAACTTTGGTTATTGCCCCAATAATGCAGTTTAAAGGTGGCATTACCTTGACTCCAATCTGCACTTGGGTCATTTACTTTTAAATACACATCAAATTGAACTGGAAGGACGCTACTGGTTGGGATTGAACTTGAAATAGGTTCTGAACTGACGAAGGACGTTGTTTCACTTGAAACGATAGAGCTTGATATCATCGATGACGATTCACTGGAGGTGACAACAGTTGAAGAGGATGAAGATGCCATGGTTTCACTTGCAATCGATGAGGATGTTTCCGTCAAAGAAGAACTGATGGTGCTTGATGAGGTTATCGAAGAAGGTGTGCTTGAAACCACACTCGATTCAGATTGACTACTGACGTTGCTGATCGAACTTGAGGACATTAAACTTTCACTTGAAGAACTGATGATGTCAGAAGACGTGACCAGTGAAGAAGACGCGGTGACGCTACTGGATGGTTGAGGTGAATAAGTTGACCACGTACCGGTAGATTTACCCTCGCCATTATTCCAAGCCGTTAATGTAAATAAATTTTGACCTGTGGTGTAAGTTAAATCGATGGTCTGATTCCAAACCTCCGATGCATCATTAGGATTGAGTCTTACAAACAATAAATTCGTCGGTGTAAAGGTTTCAAATCGATATCGATATAAACCATTTCCTTCATCCGTCATGATGGTGCCAGGCCAATCTAGTGTCACGGGTGCATCCCAAAAGAATAAGCGAATTTGGGCATTGGCGTCAGTCCAATTCACATTTGCAGTGTTGGCTTGTAAATAAAGATTAATAGGTACAAACGTTTCACTTGAAGAACTGATTACTTCCGAAGAGGTGACGATACTACTACTGGTGATGACAGAAGATGAAGACGATGATGAAGAAGAAGCAATGGTGGTTGCTAAACTACCATCTCCTTGCCAGTAGGCATAATAAGTCGCGCCACTGGTTTTTGGCATTTTATTGACTCTGACGAGTGCTGAGGATTGGGCATAAACCCAACTGACAAAAGTGGTGCCTGGTTTTGTAGGGGTGGGTAAAGTTGAATCTGAAGCAGCGGTGTACGTGACAACATTACGGTGATAAATGGTTTCATCATTGATCCCTTGATAACCAGGAAGGGTTGCTTGTTCACCTAAAACTAATTTGACAGAGATTTGATTATTCGCGAATGGTGAAATGGTTTGCGTGGATGCTTGAAAAAGTGCACTGAAAGCCATCAAAGAACTTAAGGCTAGAAATTTGAGGGTTGCTTTCATCATGCAGTCCTCGTGATTAAAACTGAAAAACTAGGTTGCGATTGTAAGGTGGCGTTATCACTTGCAAACACGATGGTGCCGGTTGCATTAACGGAAGCTGTAGTAGTTCCAAAATTGATGTAAATGTTAAACGTGTCATTGTTTAAGGATCGACGGAAGGCCATCACTTGGGTGTTGCCAGTGGATATGGCTTGGAAAGAACCACGAATCAACGCAGGTTCTTGATGTTTTAAAGCGGTTAGCGATTGGGTTAATGCAAACATGGATTCTTCTTGAAGCATTTGTTGATTGGCACCCGCTACAAGTGAGTCAATCGTATTAATACCGTCCCATCCGACTTGATAACCTTCAAATGTATAACTGGTGTGTGAAGGATCACTATCGACGTTATCCCACTTCATCGGTTGACGGTAATAGCGGTCTTTGTGGAAATCGGTGCCACTAGGATTTAACTGCCAATTACCCGTCATCCCTAATTCATCGCCATAATAAATCCAAGAAGTGCCAGGCATCATTAATGTCGCTGCATTAAACGCTTTTGCGCGCCTTAAGGCATCCGCATATTCGCCTGTATTAATGGTTTGTTTTGAAATCACATCATTGCCAGAACGTGTGCCTTTTACCCAATTGAGAACACGGGCAACGTCATGGTTTGAGGTAAATGCACCATTGATAAATTGAGAACGAATGGGTTTAAAATGTGTATTAAATTTCGTAGCAAAGACACTCGCTTGGGCTTGAGGGTTGGCACTTTCGGCAATGCCATGCATCATGTTCATCAAGTGATAATAATTTTGGAAATCGAGTTGTGAATCCATCCCTTGATAGTAAGGCGCAATGCGTGCATCCCATCCATCAAAGTTTTCCCCTAACACAAGTGCATTTGGATAAACCGACTTTAATCGATAGTTAAATTCTTTAAAGAAATTAATATTCTTGGTGCGATTTGCAGCATACGTTGTCCCCGCTTCGGTAATCGTATCGTTGGTATCTTTGGTCACTTCATCATTCATATAAATATGTTTGACCGCGTCAATTCTAAATCCTGCAACACCAAATGCGGCCCAGTACTTTGCCACATCGATGATGGCATCTCGGGTACCTTGATAATCGTAGTTTAATTCCGGCATCCCGGAAGCAAATTTACCATAGTAGTAATAATTGGTTTCACCAAAACGGTGCCATGGTGCCTCTAATGGAGTGAGTGAATATTTCCAATGATAGAAACTGCGGTAGTCGATTGGTTGACCGGCACTGTTGGTTCCTTTTCTTAAATTGATTGAATTTTGGAACCAAGCATTTTGGGTTGAGGTATGATTCACCACCAAATCCATAATGATGCGCATATCTTTTTCTTTCGCCTTATAAATGAGTTCAGCATAATCCAAGGTTGTTCCTAAAGAAGGATTGATACGATAGAAATCACTGACGTCATATCCGTGGTAAGTTTCTGAAGCGTGAACAGGGGTGAGCCATAATGCTTTAACACCAAGGTTTTCTAGATAATCGAGTTTGTTGATGATCCCTCGAATATCGCCTTCCCCATCATCATTCGAATCGGCGAAGGATCTAACAAAGATTTGATAACCCACACCGACGTTGTTGTAAAAATCTTGTGAGGTGATCGCTTGAGAAAAAGTATTGAGGTTTGAGGAATTCACATTGGTAACAGAAACAAAGGAACCATTATCATTCGCATAGGGATCTTCACCAACGCCACCTAAATATTCAAAGGTATAGTCTGCGACTTGACCACTTAAGGCAAAGACATGCATGGTATTATCGTCGCGAATTTGCGAATTAAAATCGTTGATGTACATGTCCGTGCCACCATCACTTGTCCACATGCCCACCACATTGGCCATACTCGGTTTGTTTACGATTAAGAAACCAATTCGCGTGATATCTTCCCACGTTTGATCATTGGTGATTAATTTACCGATATTAGAAGTTGTGACTTTGGAAAAATCAATTTCGGCAATCGCACCTGATTCATCATAAAAAGACCAATCGATTAAGACACCAGGTAAATCTAATGGCGCTTTTTGCCAAATCCAAATTCCCCAGTTAGCGTAATCAGCTGGAGCCGCTTGTTGATTTTCTTTACTGCGATTGTAGTGAATATAAAGGTTTTCTTCTTTTGCCCACGTCATCGTTGACTCGTAATTAGGATTGATACTAATAGGAGGCAAGGAAGAACTTACACTACTTGAAGAAGACGTATTATTACCTCCACATGCCGTGAGGATTATTAAAAAAGTGATGAAGGATGGAAAGATAGCTTTTTTCATATACTTTCATTATACAAAAAATCATATGGTTCCAAATTTAAAGTTTTCATTAATATTGAGTAATGAAAATGATTTAGGTAAGATAGTTGAGATGAAAAAAACAAGATTGCAATTAGGAATTACAACGTTTGCCGAAACCTTACCCAACCCTAAAACTGGTAAAGTCATTTCTCAAGATTTACGGTTACAACAAATTATTGAAGAAGTAAAACTAGCGGAAAAAGTTGGCTTAGATTATTACGGTGTTGGCGAACATCACCGGAAAGAATTTGCAGCGAGTGCCCCTGCGGTGATTTTAGCTGCCGCTGCCTCTGTCACCAAGACCATCAAATTAGGCAGTGCTGTCACGGTCTTAAGCAGTGATGATCCAGTGAGAATTTATCAACAATTTGCAACCTTAAACGCCCTTTCCCATGGTCGTGCTGAAATCACAGCAGGCCGTGGTAGCTTTATTGAATCGTATCCATTATTTGGTTATGACCTCAATGACTACGATGCATTATTTGAAGAAAAATTAAATCTCTTATTGAAGATACGTGATCAAGAAATTGTGTCGCACCAAGGTAAACATCGTCCTTCGATGGATCAATTAGGTGTATATCCTCGAACCCAATATCCCTTGATGATTGCCCGTGGTGTCGGTGGTAGTCCTGAATCCGTTTTAAATGCTGCGATTGCAGGTATTCCTTTATTCCTCGCGATCATCGGTGGACAACCGATTCGCTTTAAACCTTATGTGGATTTATATCTACAACGTTGGAAACATAAGCATGCACCATTTATCGCGGTTCATTCCCATGGATTTATAACAGAAGATGTATCGCATTTAGAAAACGCATTATTTGATTCCATGGCCAGTGTGATGAATCAAATTGGCAAAGAACGAGGATGGGCTCCGTACACCAAAGCCAGTTTAAAAGCATCCTTGCAACCTGATGGCGCCTTGTATGCAGGAACCCCTGAAGTGGTGGCAAAAAAAATTATCACCTTCTCAAAGGCAATGGGGATTGATCGTTTCACCTTACACGTTCCGGTCGGATATATGGAACATGATTTAGTGATGCAAACGATTCAATTATTTGGCGAAAAAGTGAAACCTTTGATTGATCAAGCTTATCAATCGTAATTCAATTATTTAATCGTGGTAATGGAACGAATGGGAAAACGTAATGTACGTTTGGCGTCTTTGGCTTTTTTACCAATGGAAATTAAGACAACTGGTTTATAACGATTAGCATCCATCTCAAGGACTTTCATAAAATTATCCCGATCAAATCCACCCATGGGGCACGTATCATAACCATAGGCTCGGGCAACAATCATCAAGTTTTGTGACACCATACCGCAATCCAATAAACCTTCACGGTCAAGGGATTCTTTGGTACGCGTTGCTCTTGCTTGTTCAGCTTTTAGATTTCTAGCTTTAAAGTGTTCTTCAGTAATCATCCCTGCATCGAGTTCCATTTTATTCATCATCGGGAACATCGCATAACGATCTAAATCATTTAAGATTAAAATCAAGGCTGCACCCGTGTCGATTTGTGGGGTATTAAACATCATAAAAGGACGTAGCTTTGCTTTCATCTCTGCAGAATGGATTAAGACAAATCGCCAAGGTTGTAAGTTCCAGCTGCTAGGAGCAGATGTGGATTCTTCTAAAATCTTTAATAAGGTTGCTTCATCAATTTTGACATTTGGGTCATATTCTCGAATCGATGTCCGAGATAAAATAGATTTGAGTGTATCCATATGCTTTCCTCTATCCCTTGGATTATAACGAATTCAAAAATAAGAATGTTAGTATAATACTTACGAAGCTTAAATCGGTTAAAATAAAGATATGCCAAATAAAAAATCTGCGATTATCATCGGTGTGAAACTTCCAGGCTTTCATGACTTTGCCCAAGCCTTTGAAGAGCTGGATAATTTGGCGCTTGCTTGCGACTATTATGTCTTGAGAAAAGTGACCCAAAATTTAGATGCTCCTACGAATAACTATTATCTGGGCGCTGGTAAAGTCTTTGAAATCAAAGCTATTCTAGAAGAAAGTGGTGCAGAGACTGCCATTTTTGATGCGGAATTATCACCCGTTCATATTCGAAATTTAGAAAAAGCTCTTGAAGTTAAAATTGTCGATCGAACGATGTTAATCTTACAAATCTTTGAAACGCGAGCGAAAACCAAAGAAGCCAAATTACAAGTGGCGGTAGCAAAAGCGACGTATATGCTGCCACGCTTGATTGATCATGAAGCGAATTATGACCGCCAACGTTCCGGTGGTAAGGCGAATAAGGGAACGGGTGAAACCAAATTAGAACGAGATAAAAGAGCCCTTCGCAATAATGTCATTAAATATCGAAAAGAACTTGTATCCTTGACTGAAAAAAGAAGAGTTCAACGCTTACAACGTAAAGATAACCATTTATTCACGATTGCAATAGTAGGGTATACCAATGCTGGCAAATCGGCTTTGATGAACCAATTTCTTACATTAGCCCATCGATCACAAAATAAAAAAGTATTAGAAAAAGATATGGTGTTTGCAACTTTGGAAACTTCATCAAGATTGATAAGTTTGCCAAATTTAATCAAGTTCATTGCCGTTGACACGGTAGGATTTGTTCGTCGATTACCGCATCATTTAATTGAAGCTTTTAAATCAACGCTTGAAGAAGTAAAAGAAGCGGATTTAATTCTTCATGTCGTTGATATTTCAGATCCTGAATTTTTGACACTGATGAATGTTGCTGATGATGTTCTAGAATCTTTAGGCGTCAAAAATATTCCTGTCTTATATGTCTTAAATAAAATTGATATCATTCGCAAACCTCAAGGGGATTTACCAGTGAACCATGTGAAAATCTCAGCCTTAAGAGGATTAGGTATGCCTCAGTTGATGATGAAAATTTCAGAATATATCTTGCAAGATTATCATCCTTTAGAACTTAAAATACCTTATGCGAATCAGGATTTACTAGAGCAACTGAGAAAAGATGGCATTTTACTCGAAACAGAATATGAAGATGATGCGATTTATGTTTCGGTAGCCTTACCTGAACATCGAATTGCTACGTATGAGTCTTATATCAATCACCGAGATTTAAATTAGGCGACGATGACTTCGTTTACAGGCATATCAAATTCAGTAGCGTTAATCTTACTTTGCATTTGAAACGGATACGCCACACCGATCACATAGGTGGATGTTTGTTTAGATAAGAATCGATCAAAATAGCCTTTGCCAAAGCCAATGCGATTTCCTTTTGCATCAAAGGCAATGCCCGGAATGATAATCAGATCAAGTAACTTACTTTCATCTTTCATGCCTTTGGGTTCTAAAATGCCTAACTCACTTTTGATGAGGGATGCTTTTGAATCATGTCGTACATAGATAAGACTCATGCCCACAACCTTAGGAAGTAAAAATATTTTTTTATCATTGAGTAATGGAGATAAATCAGGTTCATTTTTAATCGCGGAAAATAAGCCCACCACCTTTGCTTTTTGATACAAAGGATGTTGTTGTATTTTTTGGATTAATGAACGTGAAAAGGCTTCCACTTCACGAGGTTGAAGTGCCAGTCTTTGATTCAAGATGGTGTCTCTTAAGACATGTTTCATAACGTTAGTTTACCATACACCTTGTGTTTGCTTGATGGTTGCGATTATAGTGAATGTATGTGGTTAAACTTCATCTTTTTTAATATAGTAATCATAGTTATTTTAGTTTTAATCTTTGTTTTCAATGGATCGATGTTAAAGAAAGGGAAACAAACCCGCATGATGAAAGCTGTGATTGGAAGTACGTATTTTGCCAGAACCAATGAATTTAAAATTTATAATCGCCATGCAAAACCCGGTGGTGTTGTCTTTGTTGGAGATTCGTTAACGCAACGTTATCCCTTAAGTGATTTTTATCCAGGTATCCATTTGTATAACCGCGGTATCGATGGTGATACCACAGAAGGGTTAAGCAAGCGATTAAACCTTTCTATTTTTGATTTAAAACCAAAAGTCTTGGTGTTACAAATTGGCACCAATGATTTACAAGTCCTTGGTCTACCAAAAGAAAAAACGGTAGAGTCTATCCATTCGCTAATCAAAACGATTCATCAAGAGATGCCGAAGTTAAAGATTCTTTTACTTTCACTTTATCCAGTTAATCAATCCAGCGATAAGCTCGTCAATACGATCATTGTAGGTCCACGCAAGAATCAAGATATCCAATGGATCAATGATAAGATTCGTCATCTACCAGGTGTTCAATTTGTGGATGTTTATCCTTCACTTCTTGACGAAGAAGGTCAATTAAAAATGCAATATTCGAAAGAAGGTTTGCATTTATCGTTAGCAGGTTATGCTGTGGTGACGGATGTTGTCAAACCGATTGTAGAAACGTTACTTTAATTGTTGATTAGCAAAAGCAGTGGCAGCGGCAAATGGATCGATATGATCTTTTTTCGCCATTTGATAAATGCGGGTAAGGCGTAGACCAATGCGTTTAATTTCTTCTTTAACTTCGGCTTCTTGATAATCAGAATGATGTTCGTGATAGACGTTAATTAAACCACCAGCGTTGATAATGAAATCAGGGGCAATCAAGATCCCTTTTTCCATCGCTTTTGGTCCATGAATTTTATCATCTAATAAAATATTATTCGCGCTACCTGCAACGATCTTTGCTTTCATTTGATCAATTGAAACATCATTGATGATGCCACCTAACGCACATGGACTAAAGACATCCACAGGTAAGCTCATGATCAATTCTTGACTGACAACCTTTAGGTGAGGATATTTCTTTGTGATCAATTCGATATTCGTAGGGTTGATATCGGCAATGGTGATTTTAGTTACACCCGCGGCCACGAGTAATTCAATTAAATAACTTCCCGTTTGGCCAACCCCTTGAATCGCAAATGATAAGTCTTGTAGTTTCTTCTTAGGTAAAGCAAAGGCGACGGAAGCTTGAATACCATAAAATACACCTAATGCAGTAAATGGGGAAGGATTGCCTGACTTGCCAACACGACCGACCACGTGAGGGGTTTGTTTGGCAATATGCATCATATCCGCTGAACTCGTATTTACATCTTCAGCCGTGATGTATTGGCCTTTTAATAAGTGAACATAATGACCATAGGTTTCAAAATAGGCTGGTGATTTAATTGATTTTGCATCACCCATCAGAACAGCTTTACCACCACCTAAGGATAAATCTGCACCTGCAGCTTTAAAGGTCATCCCTTTTGCTAAGCGTAAAACATCGGTCAACGCTGATTCGCGATTATCATATTTCCAAATACGAGTCCCACCTAAAGCAGGTCCACGTTTGGTGTTATGAACGGCAATAAATCCATGTAATTTAACAGAGGGTTCAATGAACTCCATCACGATTTCATAACCGGGAACGGAGTGAAAAATGGGTTTAGGGTAAAGTTTCATCAAACTCATTATAGAGTAAAACCGCTGGGTTGAACCCAGCGGTTGAAAGGATGAACAAGTGCCAATTTATTTCGGAGGTATTTTGTAATTAATCGTCACTTGTGGGAATGGAATATCAATTTTATTGTTGTCACAGAAAATTTTAAATTCACGATTGAGTAAACGAATCACTTTAGGACGATTGAGTTCATTCACCTTGGCAGCGAATCTTAGATTGACTGAAGAGTCAGCGAGCGCCGTAACACCACCATACGAGACTTCACCTTCTAAAACAGCTTGATATTTCTTTGTAAAATTCGGAATAAAGACTTTCGCAATTAAATCTTCTAATTTTTCTAAATCCGTTTCATATGAAACGCCAACTTCTGTGACAGCAGTAGAGGTATTGATCGAAGCGTTAATGACATTTTTTACTTGAGAATTGTTAACAATTTTTAAATCCGCATTTGCTAAATCTAAAAACTTGGTGGTTCTTAAACCGATTTCCATGACTTTACCTCGAAAGCCATCGATAATAATAATGTCTCCAACCGAGAATTGTTTTTCAATGATTAAAAACAAACCCGAGATAATATCTTCGACAATACTTTGTGCACCGAATGAGACGACCAAACCAATTAAACCGATGGATGCTAGTAAGGTGACAGAATCAACACCCCAAGCCGTAAGGATGAACAGTAAACCCATAAAGTTAGTGCCATATCGAACCGCACTCTTTAATAACAACATCGTCGTTCCTACTTGTGCTTTCTTTGGCACAAACATTGCAACTGCAGCATCATATAAACGTTGCACGATCCAAATAAATAACAGAATGGTGAAAGTTTCTAAAATTCTTAAGTAGTTATTGGAAATCAAGGATCCAATATCAAAGAATTTTCCTAAGGTACGATTTATGATGTCTCCAAATTCACTATCCCCAAACAATAAATTTGAAAAGACTGCGAGGAATATCGCAGCAACAATAACCAAGCCTTGTAAGGAAATACCAATCCATTTTTGTATGGCTTGCTTTCTTAATTTAAGCTGTTCCTTGGTTAACGTAACTTTTGTCGACTTTTGATCATTCTTTTTCATTGTGATATACCTCCTTGAAAGTTGAATGAATAAAACGTAATCGGATAGTCATATGGTGACGCTTGCACAAGGGTCAGTGCGAGCGATGAACCCAAAGGAACCGCTGTTTCTAGAACTAATTCATAGAAACTGATGGCATCATTTTCATCCACACGTGTGAATGGTATTGCGGTTTCTAGATCAAAAGCACCGATGGATAGATATAGGTTAACTAAGTTTGGAATACGATCGATGGTAAGTTCAACTTTCATTCCATTGATTAAAGGTTGAAGGTTCAAAACAAAGTAAGGCTGTGGGAGTGGGATGATGTCACGTTCCAATGCAACAAAGTTTCTGCCATCACTA
>JACCEB011005737.1_pt1 | contig 10526 bp, 12 predicted proteins | sample 7454761 | NCBI WGS metagenome assembly JACCEB01 (sample SAMN15323454, study PRJNA562643) | freshwater metagenome | isolation source: river surface water | place: USA:Blue River Watershed | collected 2017-08-18 | reverse complement strand
TACGAATTCGTCGGGAAACGTTTGGATGGCAATACGATCCGTCCAAACGAATTTAGAGACCATTCATTCAATCAAGAAAGTACAAATGTCTCGCCACGGATTTGAGAGCGTCGAGAAGTTCAAGGAGGCGCTCATGCGTGTGCCTCTGTACAACGCACAGGGTCCCTGCTTCTTCACATGGGCCCGCGCAGTTATGATCCGGTCCGCACCAAGGCGCATACGGAGATCGTCGGCGCACATCGAGACCGTGTGGGAAGATCTCGATATCATGGACGACGACGGGTGGGCATTTCCCGGATGGCACGTGCGGATGCGTGCGGAGATGATCACCGCGCTCGAGAACCTGTACACCAGCATCGACGACGGCGTCGACTGGGCCGCGTTGGAAACGGTCGTTGACAAGTGGTGATCGTGTCTATAAAGCTTTCTCATCTGATATAAAAACAATGAAGCTCACATTGATTTTGGGGTGCATGTTCGCGGGGAAGTCGTCGGAGCTGATTCGGTATTTCCGTCGGCTCCAGCTGTTGAACAAGCGGATCCTTGTGGTAAATCACATTTGGAACACGCGTCATGGAAACGGGTCTGCGGCGGTATCAACACATGACTCTTCTGTGCTCGAGCATGAACACGTGTTCACGACGGACAAGTTGGAGAACATTTTTTCGCAGTACGACATCTCCGAGTTCGACGCGATTCTCATCGAGGAGCTCCAGTTTTTCAATTTCACGGGCTCGGACGTGTTCCGATGCGTCGTGAATCTCGTGGAAGTGCACGGCAAGACCGTGGTTGCGTCGGGGCTCGACGGGTCTGCCGAGCGCGAGCCGATGGGCGACGTGCTCCGTTTGATTCCGTACGCGGACGAAAAGGTGTTTTTGACGGCGCTGTGTCGGCGCTGTGGCGACGAAACACCGGCGATGTTCAGCTCGCGTCTGGTCCAGGCGAGCGGCACGGTCTCCGTCGGCGGCGCGGACAAGTACGAAGCGCTGTGCCGCAAACATTACCTGATTGCGTCTACGCGGCAATGAGTCGTTGTGCGATTCGAATGGTTTTCGTGAAAATATGACGTAACAAAAACTGATCGATCATTCTGTCGTCGCGAATGTACGGGATTCTCGGGGATGTTCCTGCGGACAGATTATCAAAACCTTGCAGCTCTGTCACGAGATCGCAGATGTCGTCGACCGCCGTGTGCAAACAGGGCCATATGAGTTCGCTCGGGCACGTTTCGAAAAACCCGGGGATACTGCTGAGAATCTGAAGCATATCCGAGAGAATCACACATTTCCGCAGTTCTCCGGACGGCAGAATCCACCGTGTGGGTTCATGCGTGGACGTGCATCGGATAATGAATTGTGTGCGAAGAAGTGCGACGTCGATCATTCTGTTACTCGCTTCTTTGTTATAAGTTTTTTTGCACATCGTAAGATTAAAAATTATGAATGTTCGGATTCGTATATGCAGCAATACTTGCGTGTACGAATTGTGTCCGTCTGTGTCACAAATGTTTTCCGTCGGAAACGTCTCCACAATCATCAAACTCAATCAATCTGTGATCGCGTCGAGGATGGAGCATTCCGTGCGTCGCACGATTCCGCGCAGAAACCCGACGAGCGCGTTTGCGACCTGTGCCACGCTCATGCCATGGGGGTGTTGAATAAAAAGTGAGTACAAACTTACACTGAGTTGGTTGTAGGGAAAATCGTAGCCAAGTTCTTCTTCGCCTGACCCTGATTCCGCTTCTACGCGGATGCTCAGGATTTGACGAAGGATTCTGAGCAGAAGCTCATCGAATCCCGTGCATGTTTCTGTTCCACGAATGGCTTTGAAAGTACATCCGTCGAATCCAAACGAGCTCCACGCGAGCATACGAAGGTCCGTGTACGGATTGAACGCGTTCATTTTGCGATTTCTGAAGAACTTGTATGTTGTGATCTCTCGTTCGCGGTACGTCATCCGTGCAAGCCCGAAATCAATCATGTACGTTTCCAAACATTGCGACGATGATAATTGGATCATCAAGTTGTCAATCTTGAGATCTCTGTGTACGAACATAAACTCTCTCTGAAGCCGATGAAGAAGTCGACAAACTTGGTACAGAGACAAAGCGAGCGTTGAGGTTCTGGCATCGACCGGTGTATCTGACTTTCGCACAACCGACCACAGCGTTTTTTCAATGGGTTGTGTGAAGACAACGAGGTGTTCCATGGGTCTTTCTGTTTTTCTGGGAAATCCGATGACTTTGGCGACACCCATGATGGGTGCGATTTTTGCAACATTCACGCGGTCCACGTCGTTTTCGCACAGAATGCTGTGCATCAAGACTTCGTTCATCGCATCTCGAAACAATGCGTCATTTGGGATCGGAATAAATTTAGCAGCCGTCGGTTTGCCATCAAGAGTTCCAAAAAACACCGTTCCTTGGCCTCCGTACGCAACCTTAGATCTTTTTTCAACGAACTTGTGCTCCATGAAAGTCATGCTTTGGCGGCTATGGAACTGCCATGACGGCAGAGATGCACGCAATCGATCACGAACCATGACTGATGATATCACAGACTGAGGAATGGGTTCGAAACCCGAGTCTTGCACTTCTTTCACCGTTGGCCAACAAAGAGCCGCTTGGATATCGAATGTGATTTGAACGGGAGCAAAGAACAGCCTTGACATGTCAAAGAACACGGTTTCGTCGCCGGTCATCGGTGTCATCGGAACACCTTGAAAAACGTAAGGACCTCCTGCTGCAGCTGCGGCCGGTGCGGAGACTGCTGCTGGAGGGGAGTACATAGACGGCGATCCGGTACTATGTGGTTCGTGGCGCGTTCTCTTTGGGGAACTCTGTTCCTCGTTAGAAGCGTCTTCCGAAACGTCACGTTTGCTTACCGCCGCATCGGAGCCGCCGGAGGGCGCGGGTGGATGACGCGATCCAGCGGTTCCCTTGGATCCCGTGATGACACTTGCGAATAGCGACATCAGTATTTTGTAGTTAGTAGGTGAATTTATTTCTAAGAAAACAAAAGATGTACGTGCCCAAGCGACGCCGCACGTCCCCGGCGGTGCCGATAAGTATAACTCTTGGCGAAACACAATCGACGCATGTGTTGAAGTATCTCGCGCAAGCAGAGGCCACGTTTCATCCGTTGGAGGATTCCGCTTCTTTCAAGATCCTCGACGAGCACATGGTGCCTTCACAGGGGAAGTTCGCGGTGCAGTTCGAGGAACTTACGTTCATGCTCGAGTGCACATTCGGAAAGGCGACGTGGATTCGCAACGGCGACGAGCCGAATGTGACCATCTGCACGACGTCGGCGCTCGCGGACGCGATTCGTGAGCAAGTCGTGGAACCGGCGTGTCGCTTCCACGGCGTGTACGTCAAGGAGAAACAGGGGGTGCGTGTATACTACAACAAGTACGATGACGACTGGAGCATGTTGTCCTCGTCGGCGCCGACGCAGGATCTGTCTTGCATGTTCTTGCCCGACGAAATCGAAGGAGACATCCTGCGGCATCTGGATGAGTGGAAGGGTCAAGAAACACGATATCTGCGGTACGGACGGATGTTCAAGACAGGCATGATGCTCGTCGGACGGCCAGGCATGGGCAAGACGACGCTCGTTCGATCGATTGCGAAGCATCTGAACCGATCGTTGTACGTGTTGAATCTGACGCGCATCAAGCCGCAAAATCTCGAGGGTGTGATCTCAACGATCGCACCGGGATCGATTTTGGTCGTGGACGACATCGACTCGCTGTACACCGGCAAGGACCCGAAGGACGGCAGCGGGTGTCAAATTCCGTACTCCATGTTCCTGAACGTGCTCGACGGGAACATGGTGATGCCGCACGGCACGATCGTGATCCTTACGGCGAACGATCTGCGTTCCCTCGACGCGCCGACGCTGTTGCGCTCTGGTCGTGTGGACCGTATGTTCCGCTTCGGCGACGTGACGCGCTCGCAGTACGAGCGTGCGTTCCGTGCGATCACGGAATCGGAAGAAGTCGACGCAGATTTGTGGAAAATTATCGAGCGCCGCAAGCTGCCCATGAGCGCCGTCGTCGACATCCTGTTCCACAAGAGCACATCTGTGGAGCGGTGCGCGCTCGCGCGCGAGAAGCACGACACGTTCGAGTCGGCGTTCGAGCACATGTACGTGTAAAAAAAATGAAATCCGATTCATAAAAACAACATAAAAATGTCGATGGTTATGTACGAAATGGAAGAAGACGATCGTGACTACTACCAACGCGTGTGTGTGGGATGTATCGTATGGGTTCTCTTGGGCATTTCTGCGTTCGTGTGGAGCATCTTGTGTTTCGACAAGAATGGGACGGCGGGTCAGAAGACGGTGGGGTTCTTGCTTGCCATGTTTTTCGGCCCGTTGTACTGGGTGTACTACTTGATGAAGAGCGGGTACTGTCGGCTTCCGGAGGGGAGTTAGTACGTTCCCGTGCGCACGTAGCACCGTGCGGCATCGCGAGGGTCCGGGATGGCGGTGCGTCCGGCGGGCGCGAGGTTCTTGCAGCTCGCAAAGTAGTCTTTCGCGGCAACGAGTTTGGAACCGGCGGGCACGAGTTTCAGAAGTTCGGGGTTTTGTTCGGCGTTGGCGTCGACGTCGATTTGGGGGTCGTTGGGGTCTCGCAGGTTTCCGACGAGGATGTGTGCGAACGTGTTGAAATTCGGCACGAGTTCTCCGGGGCTCCGCTGGCCCGACGTGACCTCTGGAATCGTGGGACGGCCGATTCCGTAGACGCTGCGTTGCATGTTCTGCGATTCGAGCAAACCGATGTTTTGCGTGACAAGCGCCTGCGCGACGCGGTCGTCGACGGGCACATCGGAAAACCTCGAGAGTTCTTCGGGGATCTTCTTGACACTGGGTTCCATGGGCGCGATGGTGGACGTCTTGGCGAGGTAGTAGCTGTCGCGCGGAACTGTGCTTTCTTCATCAGATTGAGAAAATTTACTGCGAATCATCGGTGCGAGGGAATCGCTTTGGTTGATCAGAACAGACGCAAGAAGGCCGATGATGAAAATGAGGCCGTTCTTGTGTTTAAAGCTCGCAATGAACGACGTGAAGAGCACGACGAGCGACACGACTCCGAGCAGCGTTTTGGATTCAACGAGCATTGTTTCTTTTTACAACTTCTGAGCTTAAACTTTTTTTACACATCCGGACAAGGTCACATTTGTGAGAATCGCACGTTTTCCTTCTGCACGACCACGAAAACGCATGGAAACAAACGTCGAAAACGACGACTTTCCACGCGCGCGAATCTACGAGTTTAGTGCGTTCAGATTGGGCTAGGGACGGGCGTAATTCATCAAATAAAAAGAACGACCAAAACCAAAATGTCGACCACTGAGATCACCACCGCCGCCGCGCCCGCTGCTGAGAACACCAAGAAGCCCGTCTACAAGTCGCGTTACAGCGACATCTACGGACGTGTTTCGGAGCTCATGCAGAAGATGCAGAAGCAGCAGGCTGAGGGTCTGAAGGAGCTCGCGACGGCTTTCAAGGAGCTGCAGAGCCGTGTGGCGAAGCTGGAGCGCGAGGCCGACAAGCAGGAGGCGCGCACGCAGCGCCGTCGCCAGAACACCGGCCCCGAGCAGTCGTTCCAGGGCGTGAACCAGTGCAAGCGCATCCACGCGGAGCTGCTCAAGTTCCTGAACGACAACAAGTCCAAGATGGGCGCCGTGGGTGACCTCGTGCGCGCCGAGGGCATTATGTCGCTCAACGAGGTGAACCGCTGCATCCTGGCCATTGGCAAGAACGTGGGTGTGGTGATGGAGGTCGCCACCGACGGCGCCGACGGTGGCAAGAGCCGCTCGTCGTGGTTCTACAACCTGACCAAGACCGACACCCCCGACTCGGCCTCGTTCGTGGCGAGCCTGCGCCACCTGCTGGTGGACCTGATGCCCGCGGAGGCGGACGCGTCGGACCGTGTGAACATGGCCGAGCCCATCGAGATCCGCAAGATGTCGCGCTACTTCAAGCACCTGCTGTCGGTGGACGAGTCGTCGCAGCGCTATGTCGCGGAGCGCATCGAGGCCAAGCGCCGCGAGATGACCTCGTCGTCGGATGACGAGGCTGCTCCTGCCGCTGCGGCGGCTGCTCCCGCCCCCGTGGTGGAGGCCCCTGCTGCTGCGGCGGCTGCCGCTCCCGCTGCGGAGCCCGCTGCCGATGAGTCGGCGCCCAAGAAGCGCAAGCTTGCCCGCAAGCCCACCGCGTAAAACGCATTACCACACACATCACACGTAGACGCATATATTCGCAGAAATTTGTTATAACCCAGGCGCACTTACTACGGACCGAACGGGGATTTAGGGTTCTAAATAGCAACACAACACAATGTCGTCATCAAATTGAATCACAAGCTTATTTGTACGGGGAAACGGGGGATTTCGGTACCTCGTGAGTGTATATCCGAATTGTTGGTACAACCAACGCGGAACCGTTGATAGATCGTTTGCCGAGATAATCCCCCCGATACACAGTTGAAATCTGCATGTATCGTCGTTTGCGAATACAACAACTACAAAATTGAAGTGTCTTTTTGTCCTCACCAGTTCACGAATTTTGCACAAAAGTTCGCCGTCTGTAGTAGGCCTCCAATACAGAGGTTTTGTCATTTATTTATTTTGGATGGAAAATGAAATATCCATGTCTTGAGACGCGCTTTACCGCATGTGCTCGAAAAACTCTGACACCACGTCCCAGAAACCGCTCGGACCATGTGGAATATTATCTTTCGTTGCCATGAATCGTTCGTTTTTCTGAGTAATCTCGTTGTCTTCTTGCGAATTACTGAGAAGATACGGGATAACCACGTTTTCAAATTGCTAATCTGTCACCCCAAAGTGTTTCTCGAGCTTTGTAGGTTCGCGTAAAACCCGTTTGTATACAGTGTAACCACACATGTGTGTGTCTTTCGGAAAATCGGGAAGATCTTCCGAAAGGTCTAGAATGCGCTTTGTAAGTAACTTCGCCTCCACCACGGCATCGACATTCTTATGGTAAGGTGAACAGTCACAGGATTCGTAGCATCCGTCTTCATCAGAATCTTGTATGCTTTTGAACACGTACGTCGGCCCTGTGAATTCGAAGCCCCCCATTTTTATATTTTATATGGTGAAGCTATATAATACAATCCGTCTGCTCCATCGCCCACTGGATTTGCTTGTCCATGGATTCGTAGCGAAGACCGAAGCGTCCGAAGACGCCGACGGTCTGCACGATGCCCATTTCCACCGACGCGAACTTCGAGGTGCCCCACACGTCGAACTTAGCGCCCCACTCGGAAATCTCGCGGAACAGTGCGGTGACGCGGTCGGCGACGGGTTTCGTGTAGTGCCGATGGAAGTTCCGCACGACCATGAACTCGAACTCGAACATTAAATTCGCGTTCGTGTGCATGCACACGGTGCAGGCTTCATCCAGAAAGTACTCTTTGGACAAGTTCCACGCGAGCGTTTGCGGGTCTCCCTTGGCAAACGCGGACATCAGGTTCAGGAGGAACATGACTTTCTTCGTGGGCAGCTTCGGGCAGCACAAACCAAAGTCGATGACGACGAGCTCTTCATCGGTGAGAATCACGTTTCCCGCGTGGAGGTCGAGGTGGAAGCGGTCCATGAGCACGGCGTTGGCGACCCACATTTTCGCCAGGTCGTCATGGATTTGCGGATGTTTCCGTGCGAACGCGTGGCACTTCTCCTGTGAACAGTCGGCCAGCACGGTGCCTTCGATGTACTCCATGACGATGGCGTCTTCTGTGCACATGTCCTCGAACACGAACGGTGTGCAGATCCATTCGATCCCGTACCGATCGAGCGATTCCTGGAACAGCACGCTGTTCTCTGCTTCCGCGACAAAGTCGTGTTGTTGGTAAATGAACTCCGTCAAGCTCAGGAGATACCGATGGGTGTGGAAGTGGTTAAAAGTAATCGTATCGAACACGCGTGCTGCCACGAGCATCGCGCGGGTGTTGGACGCGATCTTCTCGAGGATGCCGGGGATTTTCACTTTCACGGCGAACTCTCCGACCTTGTACACGCGGCCGATGGTGCCGCATCCGATGACCTCGTAGTTCTCGAGCGTGTCCAGACGAAGCGCACGTTGCACGGCGGCCTGCATGAGCCGTTCTTCCTCGTCGGTGAACGTGTTGCCTCCCACGTTCATCAAGAGAAACTTGAGACTCGAGTTGTTCGAGACATTGACGGCGAACTGCAAGAGTTTCGTGGCGACGGGAAAGCGCCGTGCGAAAAACTGAAAAACCCAAATCAAAATCCACCACACGTCTTGCATCTTTTTTAGGAAGTTGAAAAGGTTACACCATAAACCACGAGATGACAAGCATGTATTCGTCGGGGTATCCGACGACCTTGTAGCCGATTTTCTTGAGCTTCTTCTTCACTTTTCGGTAGGTGTACTCGCGGTCCAGCGGGATCCGGTTGAAGAACTGCGGGATCGTGATCTGAATGGACGTGATCCCGACGCGTTCCATGTACTCGATCTGTTCGGCGACCTGTTGGAGGTACTGTTCGATGGCGGAGGTCCGGAGGCGCTGGAAGGACCGTGCGCGTTCGATGGTGAGTCGCAGCGACGTGTCCGCATCCATATCTGTGTTTTATATGTTCACAAAAGAGATCCTTTACATGGAAATAGCAGCGCACACGTTCCCGACGTAGTTCACAAGGGCCGCGCGGGACAGGTTCTGCTCCCAGAAGGCACGCGCGTTGTCCGCAATCGCCTGCGCGCGCGGAAGGTCGGCCTCCAGTGCGCGGATGGTGTCCAGCAGATTCGAGAGGTCTTCGTGAATCGGAACGTAGTGCACGTTCGGGCGCAGCATGTGCGAGTACCAGAGGTCGGGCGCCGCGTTGGAGGACTCGACTTTGAGCACCACACACCCGGAAGCCAGCATGATCCCCAGGCGGCACGCGGCGCAGTGGCCCTCGGCGTAGATGAGGTACCGGTTCATCACCTGTTCCGCCATGGGCACGAAGAAGCGCTCGTCGACCGGAAAGTCGATGGACGAGGGCTCCAAGACACCGACGGGCTCGGAGAAGTGTTTGCGGATCCGTCGGTTCAGTGAGACGCACTTCACGTCGAGCAGTGAAGTCTTTGCCGCCTCCGCGAACGAGAACAGCCGGACGCGCTGGTTGGTCAGCGCGCTCGTACCGGAGCCCGTCGCTGCGCCGCGGAAAAACGCGACGCCCCGCTTCTCCGCAAGTGGAACCGTCGTGGTCGGCACGGTGAGCTCACGAATCGCCATGCGAGCCAACAGGGGCTCATTGTGCAGCTTGAGAAGGTACCGGTTGCCCGTGCACGCCTCCCAGTCCTCCGTGGGGGGCATGAGGATGTCGAGGAAGCGCGTGGAGGCCGTGCCGTAGAACGAGAGCATGGGGAGCATGTTCAAAACCTCGCCGTCGACAGTCGACAGCGGAATGTCCTGGAGGGGATCGCGGTCGTCGCGGTCGTAGAGGAAGCCGTACGGCTCCACAAAGCACTCCAGGGCCGCGTTGAACTTGTACTGCGGGTAGTCGCGCTTGTTGATGCAGAAGATTGCGCTCGTGATTCCGTGCGCGTGGACGGCTTCCGCGATCATGTCCTTGATCTGGAGGTTGAAGTGCGTGCCCCACTCACCGGGCTCTGTGCACAAAATGGCCCCGTTGGCCCACCAGCGCTCCACAGGAAGCTTTGTGGTGGCCGCGAACTTGTCGGCGCCCGCGGGGACGCCTGGCGGCCATGCGTTCTCGAAGCCGGGGTTGTAAAAGGGGCAGAAGCACACGACCGCGCCGTCGCGGACAGCCACAACGATCCCGCAGCGCATGTGGTTCCAGAGGTACACGAGGGTGTTGCGAATCGAGTCCGCGTCGACACGCAGCTTCTCCAGCTTTCCGATGGTGGGGATGATCGTCTCTTCGGTGCACACGTCGGGCTCCGTCAGAGGTTTCGCGGGAAGCGGGAAGTCGAAATGGGCACGGTCGAGTGTCGTGAGAAACGGAATGACCACGCTCTCGAGAAACTCCCAGTTGTCAACGACCATCTGGGCGCGCGTCTGCGGAAGCGTGGTGTTCGCGACCATGACCGCGTCGCGCGACGAAAAACGCGGAACTCCGAAAGGCGCGTTCCCCGACGCGCTCTGCTGTGTCACCCACGATTCGTAGGAGAAATCACGGACACTGCTGACCGCGTCGTGCCGCACGAAATCAAAAATTCCGCGATACATTTCGTGGTGTGTTTGCGTCAATGCCGTAGGAGTCACATAGCACCCCGATAATCTCGTAGATTTCACCCGTGTCTGTCCGTTGAAATATTTTTTACCCGCAAAATTAAGAAAACAAATGAGTTACAGGTTGACACGTGCTCCTCTGTCTACACCGATTCAAAAAGCTCCACGATCTCGTACGGGAGCCGGTAGTGGCACAGGCGGTCCTGCGGGCGGCGGTGCGGGTGGTGGTGCGGGTGGTCCTGTGGGCTGTGGTGCGGGTGCTGGTGCGGGTGGTGGTGCGGGTGGTCCTGTGGGCGGTG
>JACCEB012056326.1_pt1 | contig 10529 bp, 9 predicted proteins | sample 7454761 | NCBI WGS metagenome assembly JACCEB01 (sample SAMN15323454, study PRJNA562643) | freshwater metagenome | isolation source: river surface water | place: USA:Blue River Watershed | collected 2017-08-18 | reverse complement strand
TTGGTGCATGACCCAAGCGCACTTCGCTATTTGATCGAGCTTTTCGGCGCCGATAAAATTGCGCTCGGATCGGATTATCCGTTTCCGCTGGGCGAGGAACGCCCGGGCGCATTGATTGAGAGTTTAAGTGAGCTTTCGCCCTCCCAACGGGAGCGGCTACTTTGCGGAACGGCCCTGGAATGGTTGGGCCTGAAAAAGGAGAGGTTTTTATGAATCAAGCTAATCAAGCGCTTTGGCAGAAGGCCTATGCAACTGAGCTCGATCAGGCTGATCCGCTCGCAAAATACCGCGACGAGTTTTTGATTCCTCCTGGGCCCGATGGAAAAGAATGCATCTATTTGACGGGAAATTCTTTGGGGCTTCAGCCCAGGAAAGCGCGTCAGTACATTTCTGAGGAGCTTGAGGACTGGGCACGCTTGGGAGTCGAGGGGCACCTGCATGCCCGTCATCCTTGGCTGCCGTACCATGAGAATTTGACCGCGATGACGGCGCGCCTCGTGGGAGCAAAGCCCGTAGAAGTCGTGGTGATGAACACCCTGACGGTGAATTTGCACCTGATGATGGTCAGTTTTTATCAGCCCACAAAAGAGCGCTTCAAAATCCTGATCGAAGGTGGGGCGTTTCCATCAGATCGCTACGCGGTGGAATCTCAAATTCGCTTCCACGGCTTTGACCCGGCTCGGGCGCTCGTTGAAGTGTTCCCGCGCGAAGGCGAAGATACGATTCGCCCAGAAGATGTGCTCGCTGCCATCGATCGGGAAGGAGCCGAGCTTGCACTTGTGATGCTCGGGAACCCGAACTATTTGACGGGTCAGGCGTTTGATATTGCCGAGATCACGAAGGCAGGCCACGCCAAAGGAGCCCGAGTGGGCTTTGACTTGGCTCACGGGGCTGGGAATTTGAAGTTATCGCTTCACGACTGGGGGCCGGATTTTGCGGTCTGGTGCAGTTACAAATACCTGAACGCTGGCCCAGGCTCGCTGTCCGGTTGTTTCGTTCACGAACGTCATGCGAATAATCCCGCGCTTCCGCGATTTGCAGGTTGGTGGGGTCAGAACAAGAAAATCCGCTTCCAAATGGGTCCTGAGTTTCAGGTTCTCGAAGGTGCCGAAGGCTGGCAGCTTTCCAATCCTCCGATTTTTCAACTCGCAGCGCTCCGCTCTTCGATGGAACTCTTTGATGAAGCAGGGATGGATGCGCTTCGCAAGAAAGCGGATTCCCTCACCGGGTATTTGGAAAAGCTGCTCTTTGACCTTCCCGGAGATCGCATTCGCGTCGTGACTCCCAGCGATCCTAAGCGCCGAGGCACTCAGCTTTCATTGAAAGTGAAGGGAAACGCGCGAGGTTTCCAGGAGGCGCTGGTCCGTGCCGGCGTGATTTGCGATTTCCGAGAACCCGACATCGTCCGCGCGGCTCCTACTGCGCTTTATAACCGCTTCACGGATGTGCTTCGGTTTGCTGAGATTCTGAAAGACCATGTCCAAAACAGCTGATTTAGCATCTCGAATGCAGGTGGTGGGCTCGGGCCTCGTGGGCTCGTTTCTGTCTTTGGTCTTGGCTCGTCGCGGGTATTCGGTCGATGCGTTTGAGCGCAGGCCCGATCTTCGGAAAGAAAAGATCAGCGCGGGGCGATCGATCAATCTGGCGCTTTCGACCCGCGGAATTCATGCCCTTTCTCGGATGGGGCTCGAGCAAAGGGTGCTGGATAGTGCCGTCGCCATGAAAGGCCGCATGATGCATGCGGTGGACGGAACGCTGACTTATCAAGCTTACGGAAAGAGTGATGACGAGTGCATTTACTCGATCTCTCGAGGCGGCTTGAACCAGATTCTGCTCGATGCTGCAGAAAATACGGGAAAAGTGCGTCAGCAATTTCGCCACAAAGCCGTGAACGCGGATTTGGATTCGGGTTGGGTGGAATACCTGGATGAAGCCTCGGGAGCCCGCCAGCGCTGCGAGTCGGACCTCGTTTTTGGAACCGATGGGAGCGCCTCTTTGCTTCGCCAAAAAGCGAGCGAGACTTCGGGTTTCTCGGTGACGAGCGATCTTCTCGAAGCGGGCTATAAAGAGTTTCATATTCCCCCTTCGGCTACGGGCGCGCACCAGATGGAAAAACATGCGCTTCACATCTGGCCTCGCGGGCGGTTTATGCTGATTGCGCTTCCGAATTTCGACGGAAGTTTCACTTGTACGCTGTTCCTGGATTGGAAAGGTGAGACCAGTTTTGAAGCATTGGAAAAAGGCGGAACCGACGCGGTCGTTTCGTTTTTCTCCCGCTATTTTCCGGATGTCCTGCCGCTCCTTCAGGATGTGCCCGGCACTTGGGCAGTGAATCCGACCGGGCAACTCATCACCATTCGCTGCGCACCTTGGAATATTGGAGCGCGCACTTTGCTGCTCGGCGATGCAGCCCACGCGATTGTGCCCTTTTACGGGCAGGGGATGAATTGCGGTTTTGAGGACTGCGCGATTTTGGATGATCTGATCGGTGCGGATCCTTCCGGTTGGCAGCAGCGCCTTCACGAGTACGCGGTGAACCGAAAGCCCGATGCGGATGCGATTGCGAACCTCGCGCTTTGGAACTTTGTCGAGATGCGCGACAAAGTAGGCGACGCGCGCTTCCTCCTAGAAAAGGGAATCGAGAAGCTTCTTCTCCAAAAATGGCCGGAGCGTTTTGGATCGCGCTACGCTTTGACTACTTTCAGCCGCGTGCCGTATCGCGTGGCTGATCAAGTGGGGAAAATTGCGGACACGATTTTGTCCGATCTTTCGGAAGGCCTGACCCGACCGGAAGAAGTAGATTTTGCTCGCGCGGAAAAATTGATCGAAGAGCGGCTGGCCCCGATTTGGCCGGGCCCAAGGAGCTAAGCGATGGACTTAGGAATTCAAGGAAAACGGGCTTTGGTTCTCGGGGCTTCGGCGGGTTTAGGAAAAGCCATTGCCCGCGCGCTCGTTGCCGAAGGCGTTCGTGTTGCCGTGGTTTCTCGCGATGAAGGCCGCATTCAGGCTGCCGCCCGCGAGATTGGGGCGGAACTGGCCCTGGCGCAGGACTTAGGGAAACCCGGGGCTTCCAGTGCGGTCGTCAAAGACGTCACCGCAAAATGGGGTGGCTGCGATATTTTGGTCGTGAATACCGGTGGGCCACCTAAGGCTCCGTTTTCTGAAGTCACTTCCCAGCAATGGCAAGAAGGGTTTCAAAGTTTGTGGATGGGGGCAGTGGACGCGATTCAGGCGGCTCTTCCCGGAATGAAGGAGCGTCGCTGGGGACGCATTTTGCTCGTGACTTCAGTTGCGGCGCGCGAGCCCATGGCGGGCTTGACCATCTCGAATGGGCTTCGAGCCGGGCTATTGGGTCTTTCTAAGAGCTTGAGCGTGGAAGTGGCGCCGTTTGGAGTCACGGTGAATGGCCTTTTGCCGGGGTACACCGACACCGAGCGCCTACGCGAACTTCAGGTTCCGTATGAAAAAATCAGCGCTTCCGTACCTGCAGGCCGAGTCGGGCGCCCTGAGGAGTTTGCAGCTCTTGCAGCGTTCTTGGCCTCTGAACCCGCCGCTTACATCACCTGTCAGGCTGTGGCTTGCGACGGGGGCTGGCTGAAGGGCGTTTGAGGCGAGGCCCTCAGATCGGGGGGGCGAGCCCAAGCGAGGACCCTCTCCTCGGGAATCGGTTTCGGACTTCCTTCGGTGTGGGTGAGGCCCTACATCGCTGTAGGCGAATCCCTACAAGTCCTAGGCTCCCGAGGGGGTGCTCGGGCGCAGGCCCCCGTTTCGGTCGCTAGCCAGGGATTGGCATAGAGTATGCTGCATTGCGGCGCGAGGTGGTTATGTCGCGTCCTGTTCGTTCGATGGTCAAAGAGTTGGGTTGGTCCTGGATGGGGTCCCAGAAAGTGGAGTCGGCAGGTCCTGCTTCCGAGGAAAATCGTCTTTTGAGCCTAGCTCAAAGTGAAACGGACGATTTTCGCTACGATCTGCCGCCAGGTTGGCCTCGTCAGGCTGGCCCAAAAGGGGTTTCGGCTCGGTTGGAGAGCTTCGATTCGGCTCGCGATTGGCTGCGCTGAGATCGGGATCTGAGACCTAAGGTCTAGATCTCGGCCTGAGTGTTGCCGATTCAGACGTATCCTTGCAGAAGAGAAACTGGAGTGAATGGGGGGGCTTGCCTCGGACGCCAGGGGCGAGCCTTCCCTGTTACTCGAGTTGCCCGCCGCAGCTTGATCCTGAGCCAGCCGTGCAGCCGTAGCAGTGGTTTTTCACGACGATGGGGCGGCGATTCAACTGCTCGATGCTTTCGATTTGGTCGAGGTGACGGGCGCCGTTTGATGAATTGATTTTCAGCTCGAGCATCTGATTGAAATCGCAGTCGTAAAGCCAGCCGTCCCAGCTCACCGATATCAAATCCCGGCACATCACTTTTTCGACTGTTGCCGGGTTGTAAGCGTTCGCGAGCGTTTCTAGGTAGCTCTCGAGATTTCCCGAGCGCTCGAGGAACTCCAGAAAACGCGAAATGGGCATATTGGTGATCGTGATCAAGCGACTGAACTCAATGCCGTGGTTTCGCTTGAGGCTCTCCCGGTAAACCGGTTCGAGCGTGCTTTGCGTTGCTGGAAGGACGGCTCCCGGCGGGTTCACCACCAAATCAAGTTCTAGCCCGGTTCCCGATTTTCCATAACCCAAGCTGTTTAAAAGTTTCAGGGCTTGGATTGAGCGATCAAAGACGCCTTCGCCCCGCTGCCGATCCGTCCAGGATTTCTCGTAATACGGAAGCGATGAGACGACGTGAATTCGGTGATCGGCGAAAAACTGCGCAAGATCGGCGTTCTGACGGCCCACCATCAAGATGGTGAGATTGCAGCGGACGATTACTTTTTTTCCGAGCGCCCGAAGTTCGCTGACGAACCAGCGAAAGTGAGGATTCATCTCAGGTGCGCCTCCGGTCAGATCGACCGTCGTGATCTGAGGCGACTGCGCGAGTTTCAAGAGCTTCTCAAAAGTGGACCGCTCCATGATCTCGGTGCGGTCGGGACCGGCGTCGACGTGGCAGTGCTTACACTTTTGGTTGCAGAGCTTCCCGACATTCACTTGAAGCGTCGTGACCTGAGAGGCCTGGAGTGGGCCGCCGAGCTGCGCTCTGACTTTGGCTTCAAACGAATCCACGCATTGAATTTTGCCGAGCTGTTCTTCGGGCTTCATGGGGCGCCTTGTCTCAGAGAAGTTTTTTGTCGGCGTGGTTCATCATCTGCACGCCATGAACCAGGGATGCTCCGCCTCGAATCGCAGCAGTGACATGGACCGCTTCCATCATCTGCGCTTCATCGCAGCCTTTTTGGATGCAATCGGTGGTGTAAGCATCGATGCAGTAGGGGCACTGAACTGCATGAGCCACAGCGAGAGCGATCAAGGATTTTTCTCGCTCGGTCAGGGCACCTGGTGCAAAGACGGCCGCGTAGTAATCGAAAAATTTTTTTCCCAGCTCGGGCGAATGCTTCGTGATGTCGCCAAATTTTTTGAGGTCTTTGCCTTGGTAGTAGCAGTCAGCGCTGTGGTTGTTCGACATGACTTAACCGTATTCCGCTTCGGTAGGCCTTCCAAGTCCAAAAGCCAAGCCAGGCATGCTCGATATTCCAAAGCGGCTCGACCCCTAAATTCTGAAGGCCTTTCATGCAGGCTCCGATCCAGCCGCCCGTACTCCAAGTGCTCACCCAGTCGATGGCCCACCAACTTTGGGCGAGCGGTAATGCGACCAGGCTGAGGAGTAAGGGCTTTCGAACTTCTGGGCGACAGGCGGGTAAAAACGCAAGAACCCAGGTGAAATACCAAGGGTTCGGAGTCGGACTGAGTAGAATCCACGCTTGAAAGCCGAGTGCGGCTTTTTCAAAGGCCGTCAGCTGACGCCGAGACATCAGATGAAACGAGAATGCTCCGACGAGAGCAAGCATTGAGAGTCGAAGAAGGAACTCGCCGGAATCGCCGGGGTAGAGACCAAAGAGCATCCGCGCCCAGCGATGAACGCCGCTGTTGGATTCCCAGAGCGATGTAAAGGCCGCGACTCCCGATGTTCCCGAAGGCGCTTGAAGAAGAAACGGGCCAAAAGCCAAAGCGCCAAGGCCCACCACCACGGCCAGACGGATGAGGCGGGAGCGAGGATTTGCGCTTTCTGCAAACCAAGCGATCCAGCCGCCTGGATATTTCAGTCCGAGCGCAAGCCAGGAAAAAAAGATTCGAGAGCGCTCCTTTTGCGCGCTGAGGGTGAGGAGCATCGCGCCCACCATCAGGCTGTCGGCATGTGCGCGGACGCCCCACTCGCGCACCAAGAGGGGGTGGCACAAGAACAGTGCGACTGAAGCCCACGAGACTTGGGCTTTTCTCCAGCCCAAGACAACGAACGCAAGGCCTGCGAAAACGACTCCCGTCAGAAATGCGAAGCGATCGTATCGTCCAAGAAGGGTACGAATCCCGCGAGCGATGGCTCCGAAGGCAGCTTCTTGAATCGGGGGGTAGGGTGTCCCGAGCTCCGGGAAATTGAGTTCCGCCTGAGGGATGGACCTGAGCGCTGCGAGCGCAGGCGGCGAAAGGCGAGAGGCTTCCGTTTCAAAGCGAGCCGGCGGAGTTCGGTAAGGGCTCACCCCCTCGCTGACCAAAACGCCTTCAAAGAAATAGCGATTCACGTCGGTCTCTTCCGGTTTTTTGAGCTGGGCAAGACTCGCGGACCAGACTCCAATTGCCAAGAGCGTCACTCCGAACGCCCACGCTCGACCCGGCTTCGCACGGCCCAAAATAAGCCCGGCGAGACCGAGCCATACGAACTGAGCCAGAATCCAACCCAGAGTGGATGCGGCATTCGATAAGGATGAGTGGCCCAAGTCCATCATCGATTCGTCACCCGGCTCAACGGGGCGAACTCAGATCTTTCAAGGAATTCCAAAAACCAGTGCGCCATGGAAGGAGTTCATCGCCGGCGTGCGCGTCGGGTGAACCTGTCGGAAGCGACTCCACTTGTTCGAGGCGATCCAGGTTTTTCGTACCGTGAAGCGCGTCCCAGAACGAGAAGATGACGCCTAAGTTCGAGTCGGTTTCTTCCCAGGATCTGAGGTGATGAATGCCGTGGTAGCGGGGAGTGACGAAGAACTTCATCAAGCTCTTTTCAAGTCCCAAAGGTAGTTTCAGGTTCGAATGCTGCATCAGCGCGGCCAGTGAAATCGCCGCTTCAAAGACGAGCCAAACGGAGACGGCGGGGCCGATTGAGTAAAATTGAAGAATTCGAATGACGCCAGCAATCAGGAGCTCGCCCCAGTGGAAGCGGAGTCCGGTGGATGCGTCCATTCGCAAGTCGCGGTGATGCATGCGATGAAAGCGCCAGAACCAGCGATGTCGGTGAGCGAGCCGGTGCCAACCGTACCAAGTCCAATCCAGAAGCAGCACGCTGAGAACCGTGGTCAACCAAAACGGCGCTCCCCAGCTCTGCTCGAGCCAAGGGATCAAGCCCCAGCGCGACGCCTGAGGAGGACTCATCCAAGTTTCCCAAAAAACTCCGAACAGAATTAGAAGTCCTAAGGACGAAACCGTTCCGATGGCGAGGTTCGTTGCCAGGTGCCGAAGCCGACTGCCGGGCGCTTTTCTGAGCGGAAAGAGCGCCTCCAGCAGGTGAATTCCTCCGAGCACCGTGGTCAGACCTACGACGAGTGGCAAGGGGTGCGTGATGATCAGCATCGTCGCAGCCTTTTCAGAGCATTCAGTTGCTGCTCGGGCCAGGTGGTTTTACTGTCGAAAGACTCAATCTCGCTCCAAGCACGCTTGAGGTCTTCTTGACTATCGATGTCGGTGAGTGCGGGCAGCGGGTGGACTATTCGCCGATGGGGCTTCGGGCTCTGCCACGCTTTCAGGGCGCTCAGGAGCTGTTCTAAAGTATTGTCCGAGCTGTATGTGATGGACTCCCAGAAGCTCAACGGGAGCTCCTCGCGAGAGCCGAACAGCGTGAATCCTCCATCGGTGGCGGGTCCCACGACAGCCAAGCAGTCGTCTCGAGTGAGCGCTTCATGCGCTTCTTTGAGAAAGCTCAACGGCAGGTGAGGACAGTCGGCGCCGATCAGAAAAACGCCTCCGGGATGGCGCTGGAGCAGGCTCGAGTAGACACCGTGCAAGCGTGGAGCGAGCCCTGGGCTCTGCGGCTGAACGATCCTCGGGAACTCTTTCCAAAGTGGCAAAGCGGTGGCCTCTTCCTCGGCAACGGCCCAGTAGGGGAAAAAACCGGGATGGGTGCTTGAGGCTTGAAGCAAGCTGGTCACGGCAGCAAGACAGATCCGGTAGGTCTCGAGAGCCGCTTCCGTTCCGATCGCTTGTCCGAGGCGTGTTTTCACGGGACTCAGGCCGGGAGTCTTCACGAAAACAGCCACAGAGGCGGAAGGAGCGGGGACGGGCATGAAACCAGCGTCAGATGACGCTGACCTCGGGGACACGAATGACCAGAGCGGTTCCCTTGCCGGGGCGGCTCATGATCTTACAGGTTCCACCGATCGCGACGGCAGCCGTCTTGATCGCGTCCATGCCGACGCCACGACCGGAGAGGTCCGTGACCTGAGACTTGGTCGAGAAGCCAGCTTCGAACACGTACTGGATGACTTCATCGTCGGGCCGATCGAGCGGGAAGGTCAAACCCTTCTCCTGAACGGCTTTTCGGATGTTGTCGGCCGAGATACCGCGACCGTCGTCGACCAGCTTGATCTCGATCCAGGCATCGCTGTCGCCTTTGGCGCGCTCACTGCGATTCACTTCAATCATGAGTGAACCTGCGGTGGGCTTACCGGCTGCGAGACGCTCTTCCGGAGTCTCGATCCCGTGGTCCATGCTGTTTCGGACCGCGTGGGTGAGGGACGAGAACAGGGACTGGTAGGGCTTTGCGTAAACGAGGAGCTCGCCGCCTTTGACTTCCAGGGGCTGAATCTCCTTACCCAGACGCTGAGCCAGGCCCACGGTGATTTCGTTCAAGTGGGTCAAGTAGCGGTGGATGGGTTCACGCAGGAACTTCACCACGAACTCGTTTGAAAGGGCCGAGTCGGCACCGCTCTCACGCAGTTTCTTGGCAAAATTTTCCATGTCTTCCAGGGGTAGCTCGAGCCAAGCGCTGGTCGACTTGATCTTGTTTCCGAGCACCGGCTCGAGGGCCAGCTTGCCTTCTTCAAAGATCGCGCAAAGCTCGGTCATGCGGTTCTTCAGCATCTCTTGATCGACCGGAGCTTTGGCATCCCGGATTTTTCCGAGATCCTCTTCGAAGTGGTGGGCGTACTCGGCCACCGCTTTGAATTGGAAGCTGGCAGCCGCGCTTTTCAGAGTGTGAATGACCCGGAAAACGTGCGCGGCTTCCGTCGGGTTCTGTGCCACTTGCTCATTCAAGCGATCGGGCGAGAACTCCGTCAGGAAGTTCAAGAACTGCTTCTGGTGCTTCGTGACGTTCATGAGGAGCGCGGCGAAGGACTTTTCTCGGTCAGCGCGACGGTTGGCTTCGCGAATCGCGGTATCGTCCGAAGCGACGGTCACGACCTGCGAGAGGCTTCCGTCTTCATTTCGAAGCGGGAAGTACTTGAAGGTGATGTAACGACCATCACTGGTTTCCATGTTCTGAGGAGCCAGACCCACCAAATCCTCAAAGGGAATGGCGTCTTGGAAAACCAGCTGCAGCCACTGATCGAAGTTCGGGCGCTCGTCTTCCGTGACTCGAAGGACTTCAGCGACGTGCTTACCGACGGGTGAGATCCCGAAGAGCTTCACGCAGGCAGCCGAGAAAATACCGTTCACCGTGCCGTAGTTTCCGAACATGAAGAAGCCTTGGGTCACGCTGTTCACCATGCCGCGAATGCTGCGGTTGGCGTCGGCGAGCTCGGCCGTGCGTTCAGAAACTTTCTTTTCGAGGTTCTGGGCGTAGTCTTGAAGCTGCTGGCGCTGATTCTTCAGGTCAGCCGTCATGGCGTTAAAGCCCGTTCCCAGCTGCCCCAATTCGTCGCGCGAAGTAACTTTCACGCGGGCGTCGAGCTTTCCAGCTGCAACGAGGGCCGTTGCCGATGCGAGCTCTTCGATCGGGCGGCTCATCAGGCGTCCGAGCTTGCGGCCCAGGAGCGCGGCCAGTGCTAGCGAAATCAAGGCCGGGAAGAGAAGGGTCTTCAAGAGTGCAGTCTTCGCTTGGCGAACTTCGCCGGTGGCGTTGAAGTCGATCTCGAAAACAGCTGCCGGCTTCCCAGAAGAGTCCAAGATCGGGGCGAAGGCGGAAACCCAAGAGCCTTCATGGTCGTGATAAAGGGTGCTGTAGTTGAAGCTATTGGTCTTCAGGGTTTGACTGACCAACGGGTGTAAGGTCATCCCGTTGCCAATGTAGGTTTTCTCGGCGCTCATGGCCATGAAGATCATGTTCCCGGGGGCCCAGTCCGGCGCGATGACGGTGTAAATTTCGTCTTCCAGGTGGTTTCGCTCTTTGATGATCTGGAGCGTCTTTTGGATTCGCTTAAATTCGGGGGTTTTATCGAGGTTTTGCTCTTGTTTTAGGA
>JACCEB011274842.1_pt1 | contig 10529 bp, 9 predicted proteins | sample 7454761 | NCBI WGS metagenome assembly JACCEB01 (sample SAMN15323454, study PRJNA562643) | freshwater metagenome | isolation source: river surface water | place: USA:Blue River Watershed | collected 2017-08-18 | reverse complement strand
GTTACATACTGAAATTCCTATGCAAATGGATGTAAAGGATTGGAATGAAAACCTATCTGAATCTGAAAAACATTTAGTAGGTAATATCTTATTGGGATTTGCTCAAACCGAATGTGCTGTATCTGATTATTGGACTGGAATGGTAACTAAGTGGTTTCCAAAACATGAAATTCGTCAGATGGCAATGATGTTCGGTTCACAAGAAACGATTCATGCTACTGCTTATTCATATTTGAATGAGACATTGGGGTTAGATGACTTCTCTGCATTCTTGCACGAACCTGCAGTTGCAGAGAAGTTTGAACTCCTAACACAAACATCTGCAGATTGGACACCCGAAGATTTAAGAACAAATCCAAAAGCAAGAGTAGAAGTAGGTAGAAGTTTAGCAATATTTTCAGCATTTGCGGAAGGTGTATCACTATATTCATCATTTGCAGTTCTATACTCATTCCAAATGAGAAACCTATTAAAAGGAATTGGACAACAAATGAAATGGAGTGTTAGAGATGAATCTCTACATTCTCGTATGGGGTGTCAATTATTTAGACATATATGCGAAGAATATCCTGAATTGCTATCAGAAGCAAAACAAGAAATATACGAAGCAGCAAAACTTATCATTGAATTAGAACACAAATTTATTGATAAAATGTTTGAAAAAGGTGATTTAGAAAATCTTAAAAAAGATGATTTAAAACATTTTATTATTCAAAGAGTAAATGAAAAGTTAGTTGAATTGGGATATGAAGGAACTTTTGAATACAATAAAAAGAAAGCAGAAGAATTAGATTGGTTTTACCACTTGACAGGTGGAACTACACATACTGATTTCTTCGCAATCAGACCTACTGATTATTCCAAAGCTAATGAAGGGGAAGATTGGTCAGATTTATTTTAAAATAATATACAATTAAAAAAATGGCAGTTAAGAACTACGGAGAAGAACTCGGTTGGGAACTCGATGTTGATTTTCCATCATGGGGTAATACAGAAATTTATGTAAAAACAATTTCTAAGGGGTATTTACTTCCTGGTGAAAAACCAAAAGATGCATATTGGAGAGTTGCAACCAAAGTAGCACAAAGGTTAAATAAACCACAACTTGCAACTAAATTCTTCGATTATATTTGGAGAGGTTGGTTGAATTTGGCAACACCGGTATTATCTAATACTGGAACTGATAGAGGTTTGCCAATTTCTTGTTTTGGTATTGATGTTGCGGATTCCATTTTTGATATTGGAAACAAAAACTTAGAATTGATGTTACTTGCTAAACATGGTGGAGGAGTTGGTATCGGTATAAACCAAATCAGACCAGCTGGTGCACCAATTACTGGTAATGGAACTTCTGATGGAGTTGTACCTTTTTGTAAGATTTATGATTCTACAATCCTTGCAACAAATCAGGGTTCGGTAAGAAGAGGTGCCGCATCAGTAAACTTAAACATCGAACATAAAGATTTTGAATCTTGGTTAGAAATTAGAGAACCAAAAGGTGATGTAAATAGACAATCACTTAACTTACATCAATGTGCAATTGTTGGTGATAAATTCATGAGAAAACTTCAAGATGGTGATGAAACTGCAAGAAGAAAGTGGGGTAAGTTACTTCAAAAGAGAAAGGCAACAGGAGAACCTTATATCATGTTTAAGGGTAATGTAAACAAACAAAACCCCGATATGTATAAGAACAATGGTTTGAAAGTATTCATGACTAACATTTGTTCTGAAATTACTTTACATACCGATGAATCACATTCATTTGTTTGTTGTTTATCATCTCTTAACCTTGCAAAGTATGATGAATGGAAGGATACTGATTTGATTTATACTGCAATTTGGTTCTTGGATGGGGTTTTATCTGAATTTATTCAAAAGGCAAAAGGATTACGAGGATTCGAAAATTCAGTTCGTTCTGCAGAAAAGGGTAGAGCATTAGGTCTTGGAGTTCTTGGTTGGCATACTTACTTACAACAAAGAGGTATTCCATTTGAAGGAATGACTGCTCAGTTTGAAACTCGTAAGATTTTTTCTCAATTAAAAATAGAATCCGAAAGAGCATCAAGAGATTTGGCATCAGAATATGGTGAACCACTTTGGTGTAAAGATAGTGGATTCAGAAATACTCACTTACGAGCAATTGCTCCAACAGTATCAAACTCTAAATTGAGTGGTGATGTATCTGCCGGTATCGAACCTTGGGCAGCAAATGTGTTTACCGAACAAACTGCAAAAGGAACTTTCATTAGAAGAAATTCTGAATTAGAAAAAGTATTAAAGAAAGTTGGAATCAACACCAAAGAAACTTGGGATAAAATTTTAGAAGATGGTGGTTCGATTCAAGATATTGATGAACTTGAAAATTGGTGTTTCTTAAATGGAAAAGTAGTAAGATGTGATGAAGTATTATCAGAAGATTTACAAAAAACTTTTAGAGTAAAAGATGTATTCAAAACATTTAAAGAAATAAATCAATTGGATTTAGTAAGACAGGCGGGTATTAGACAACAATATATAGACCAATCGGTTTCATTAAATTTGGCTTTTCCTGCAATTGCAGAACCAAAATGGATAAACCAAGTAACAATGGAAGCTTGGAAACAAGGTGTAAAAACTTTATATTATATGAGAACCGAATCAGTACTTCGTGGTGATATTGCAACAAAAGCAATGGACCCCGATTGTTTATCATGTGATGGTTAAAAATTTAAATAGGAGAAAAAAATGGTAGAAGTAAAAAAATTCTCGGCAGCATGGTGTGGACCTTGTCGAATGTTAGCTCCAGTAATGGAAAATATTAAACCAAAGTTTCAAAATGTAAACTTTCAAGATTTTGATGTAGACCAGCAATACGAAATTGCTTCTAAATATCTGATACGTTCAGTTCCTACGGTTATAATTGAAAAAGATGGTAAAGAAGTAGAAAGATTTGTTGGTTTACAGTCAGAAATGGCGTATGTAAATGCAATAAATGAACAAACAAAATAGTAGACGAGGAGAAAATCATCCTCGTGCTAAACTCACAAACGAACAAGTTAGACAAATTAGAGAACTCTTTTCAAAGGGGTTCTCTACATCTGTAATTGCAAGAAATTACAAAGTATCCAAATGGAATGTAGAAGAAATCGTAAAAAAACGAACTTGGACTCACATTTAATCTAATAAATTTGGATAAATCAATTTTTTTTCGTATCTTTGTTACAACAAATATTATAATATGACGGTTATAGAAGCAATCTCTCCTGGTGATGCTTGGTGTAAAGTATCCAAACACCTCTTACAAAATGGTATAAAAGTAGGTAATCTTACCGAAGAATTGAATGTGATGACTGAAATCACCCAATTCGAATCAGATGAGTGGTTTGATTCACATTTTAGAGAAATTATGGGTGATGATAGAATTGATTATGCGAAGACAGTAACATTCCTAAAACCTGAACCCAAACAAGCACCCAATGCGTTTTTTCAAGCAGAAGAAGGTTTAGAGTATAAATTTATTAAAGACCACTGGCATGATTCATATTGGGGCAGAATGGTTTCATGGCAGGGAAATTTTAATCAGGTAGAAAACGTAATCAAAATCTTAAAGACAGGTAAAGCAGTTAAAAGATGTGAATTGATTATTTTTGACCCGAGTAGAGATGCAAGAAATCCATATTCACAACCTTGTATGTTGGCAATTGATATAAAACCAAGAGATGGTAAAATCTACCTAACATCAATCATTCGTTCAAATAGAGTATCCAAATCAGGTTATGCAGATTATACTGCATTGGTTGAAATGGGTAAGTTCTTAGCAGAAGAATCTAATATGGAACTTGCAAAAGTATCAATCTTGGCATGTTCTTGTCATATTGGTGATATGAATGATGAGAAGAAAAAAACTATAAAGTTGTTAGAAGTTTTAAATAAATAATATGTGTGGAATCGTAGCAACGATTGGTTATAATAAGAATGATGTCAATACTATGTTGGAAAAAATATCCCATCGTGGTAGAGATAATCGTGGTATAGAAGAATTTGTTTACAAAAATAAAACTATTCATTTAGGACATAATCGTTTATCAATTAACGATATTTCACCATTAGGTAACCAACCTATGATATTTGGTGATATTCATTTGATAGTGAATGGTGAAATTTGGAATTATCCACAATTACGAAAAGAATATCAAGAAAGAGGTTATACTTTCAAATCAAATTCAGATTCAGAAATCATATTATTTCTTTATAAAGAAGGTGAATTAAAGAGATTAGAAGGTATGTTTTCATTTGTTATATATCATCATAACAAATTGATATTATCTCGTGACTGGGTGGGTAAAATACCCTTATACATACATAATACAAACAAGTATATAATTGCAAGTGAAATAAAATCTATATTGACACAGGAAGGTATTGATGATATACAAATTGTACCAAAAAATTCACTTGTAGAAATTGATTTGGATACTGATAAGATTAAAATAGAACCAAATTTTTATTTCCAATTTTCATCAGAACCAACTAAAGCAACATCACATGAAGAAGTAGGTGAAACTACATTTAAACTCTTAGAAAGAGCGGTAGATAAGAGATTATTATCCGATGTACCTATTGCAACATCTCTAAGTGGTGGTATTGATTCTGCAATTATTACTTACTTACTTGCACAACGAATTCCAAACATAAAGGCATATACTATTGCATTTGACCAAGAATCAAAAGATTTACAAAAGGCGAGAGTATGTGCTAAATCAATAGGAGTGGAGTTGGTAGAAGTATTTGTACCAAGAGATGAGGAAATTATCAAACAAAGATTTTTGGAATCTATCCGAGTAATTGAATACCCATCAACTGTCCAAATGGAAGTAGGAATTCTACAATCATTCATTGCAGAAGAAATGGCAAAGGATGGAATTAAAGTAGCATTTAGTGGTGAAGGTAGTGATGAATCGTATGGTTCGTATGGAACATTCAGAATGTTTAGTAAAAAACCCGATTGGAGTGATGTTCGTAAAAAGTTATTTGAAAAACAACACTATGGTAATTTATTGAGAGGTAATACCATATTCATGAATTATGGAACTATTGAATTAAGATGTCCATTTTTTGATACTGATTTTTTGAATTATACTACCAACCTTACTGATGAATATTTAGCTAAGGGTAACCAATGGAAACTACCACTTGCTGATGCATTTAGGGGTAAATTACCTGATGAGATTCTTGACCAAGAAAAAAGAGCATTCCAAAAAGGAACTAATTTTAAACAATATATCGAACATATTATTTTGAATGATAAGAATATAAATTTTAACAATAGAAAAAATATGATTCATGTTATCGGGGATAATTTTCAAAAAATACATGGATTTTCTCATAAAAAATTAAGAGAAGAAATTACAAATAAAAATTTAGGAATATACAAATGGCTCTGATTCAAACTCCAATAGAAGAGTATTTTTTAAAAGGTAAAAAGGTTTATGTAAAAAGAGATGACCTTGTTGGAGATGGTGTACTATTCCCAAGATGGGCAAAAATTGAAGGTATCCGAAGAATTCTTGAATCTGATGCAATTGATAAATCAAAACCACTAACGCATCTTTCAGTATATGGAAGTTGGACAGGTTGGGTATTATCTCGTTTATGTAAAGAATATGGTATAGAATTTATTTCCTCATACCCTGATTCAAAAACATATCCACATGAAATATTAGAAATCATACAAGGTAATGGTGCAAAGTTAAATCCCATGAAACCGAATATGATGAAACTACTTGAAAATAAATTAGGTGGTATTGCAGAAAAAAATGGTTGGCAACAATTACCTTATGCGTTTAACCATCCTACCTATGTAAATTATATGCAGAGTAGAATGAAAGAAGTATTGGATGAACAAGATTTTGACCATTTAGTTGTATCTATTGGTAGTGCAGTAACTGCTTCGGGGTTGATTAGAGAATTTTTACAATATACTTCGTGGAAAGATATTCTTAAAAATAGAAGACAAGTACATACCATTACAATGTCATCAATTGAATCTACACAAAAGATTTTGAATGAAAATAAAGCTGGTGATTTAAATAACATCCACATTTACAAATCTCCATTTGAGTTCAATGATTTTATGGATGAGTATGAAGTTCCATTTGATTGTAATGAATTTTGGGATAAGAAGATGTGGTATTGGTTAGAACAAAATATTCAGAATTTAGAAGGTAAAATTCTTTTTTGGAATATCGGAGGTTCATATAAAAAATCGTTAAATTTAAAATAATAAAAAATTGTATAAAAACGTCTATTATCAAAGGGAAAAAAATTTAGTACACCTATGGGATGACCATTTAGGGTATAGAACATTTCCCTATACAAGATACGCATACGAACCTGCAGTTAATGGACAACATCGTTCTATTCATGGTGATAAACTTACAAAAATATATAAGTTTAAAAATGATGATGAGGGATTATTTGAATCTGATGTACCCGAAACAACAAGAGTATTAGTAGATACATACACCGATTCAGATTTACCATCCGAAGGTATTGTTACGATGACATTCGATATTGAGGTGGAAATGGAATCTGGTCTGCCAAACGTAGAAGAAGCAAAGAATGAACTTACTGCAATCGGTTTGAATGATAATATCACTAATCAATATTGGGTATTGATTATGGATAAAAAAGGTAAAATGGTTGAGAGAAAAACTGATAAGGCAATCATTATACCATTTAAAGATGAAAGGGATATGTGTATGAAATTCCTTTCCTTATACGAAGAAATTCAACCAGATGTATTGACAGGATGGAACATTGATAATTTCGATATTCCCTACCTATTTAATAGGATAAAAAGAATTTTAGGAGAACAACACGCAAAAAGATTATCACCAATTGGTCAGGCATTCTATTCACCATATCGTAATCGTTGGTTCTTTGCAGGTGTGAGTTGTTTGGATTATTTAGAACTTTATAAGAAATTTAACTATAACGAATTACCAAACTATCGATTAGATACTATCGGTACAATCGAATTGGGTAAAGGTAAAATAGAATATCAGGGTTCATTGGATGATTTATTCAATGAAGATATTGAAAAATTTATTGAGTATAACTTGGTGGACGTTGAAATCGTTGTAGAGTTAGATAAGAAATTACAATTCATTGATTTATGTAGAGGTATCTGTCATGCAGGGCACGTTCCATATGAAGATTTCGTATATTCTTCGAAATACTTGGAGGGTGCATTGTTATGTTTCCTCAAACGTAAGGGATTAGTTGCACCGAACAAACCCGCGGATAGAAAAGAGAAACTTGCAGCTCTTAAAGAGGCAGGTGAAGAGAAGTTCATCGGTGCTTATGTAAAAGACCCTATTGTGGGTAAGTATGATTGGGTATATGACTTGGATTTAACATCACTATATCCATCAATCATTATGACATTGAACATTTCACCCGAAACCAAAGTAAATAAAATTGAGGATTGGGATGTTCAGAAATTTATGAAAAAAGAGGTAGATTACTACCAAATGGGTGAAAATAGAATATCAAGAGATAATCTTGAAAAATACATCAAAGAAGGTGATTTTACTATTTCATCAAATGGTGTTTTATATCGTAAAGATAAAGTAGGATGTATTCCTGAAATTTTAGATATTTGGTTTAATGAAAGGGTTGAATTTAGAAAACTGGAAAAGAAGTACGGTCAAGAGGGTAATCAAGAAATGTATGCCTTTTACGGCAAAAGACAATTGGTTCAAAAAATTCTACTTAACTCTCTTTATGGTGTTCTTGGCCTTCCTGCCTTTCGGTTTTACGATGTGGATAATGCGGAGGCAGTTACGACTACGGGTCAAACTGTTATCAAGAACACTGCGAACATGGGAAACATCAAGTATAACAAGGAGTTGGGCACGAAAGATGTAGATTCAAACATTTATATTGATACCGATTCAGTATTCTTTTCTGCAGTTCCACTTTTAGATTTCCGTCATCCTAATTGGAAAGAGATGGAAGATAAAGAAGTTGCACAATTAGTAGATGGAATTGCAGGTGAAATGCAAGATTATTTGAATAAGTTCTATGATATGCTTTGTGATAAGTTCTTTAACGTTCAGAAACATAGATTAGAAATCAAAAAAGAATACGTTGCAAGGGCCGGGTTATGGATTGCTAAAAAGAGATATGCACAATGGATTATTTCTAATAATGGTATTGCGGTAGATAAATTGGATGTAAAGGGATTGGATGTCAAACGTTCATCATTTCCCAAAGCATTTCAGGAGATTATGGCTGATGTATTGATTTCTATACTTAGAGGACAAACTGAAACAGAAATTACTGATAAAGTTCTTGCATTTAAAAAGAGTATGGTTAATAGACCAGTTGTTGAAATTGCTAAAAACTCAGCTGTAAAAAACTTATCAAAATATCTACCAAAGAAAAGACAATTATTTCAAATGGAAAAGGGAGTACCTGCACACGTTAAAGCAGCAATCCTTTATAATGATTGTTTGACTCATTTTAATGCACCTTACAAGTATTCACCGATGAAAGATGGTGATAAAGTAAAGTGGGTATATCTAAAAAATAATCCATTGGGGTTAGATGGATTGGCATTTACTGGATATGAAGACCCAGAAGAAATTACTAATTTTATTCAAACATTTGTAGACCACAATAGAATTTTTGAAGCAGAATTAAAAGGTAAATTACAAGATTTTTATGATGCGATTGGTTGGGGTGATGTTGTAAGTGAACAAAGAAGTGCAGAAAAGTTTTTTTCTTTCTGATTTGGATAAATGAAATATTTTTCGTATCTTTGTAAAATAATCCGATGATATGAATACACCAAATCCAATAAATAGTAGTGGTAAGGATATGGAAAGTTTGAGAAAACAATTCCTTATTAAACATTCAATACCATTTAAAGCCGGAAAGACACATACTATTGATTTTGAAATTCTAACTACACCTAAAATATGGATAGAATGCACTAATCAAAATGTAGAAGGGTCTGCAATGGAAAAAATACCCAATAAGATTATTAAATATCATCTTAAACGTGGTATAAATGAAATATACATTGAAAGAGGTTCGAAAGCAATCAGTAAGGATGTATTGCGTAGTATAGATTGGATTGAATCCAAAAGTGATATTAAAGTTCATGTTGTAACAACAAACCAAATGAATGATATTCTATTAGGTATTAAGACTCCAAAAAATAAATTCTTTTAATTTGAAATATCAAATATTTTTCGTATCTTTGTAAAATAATCTGACAATATGTCAGTATGAATACTCGTGGAATGAAATGTGTAATATAAATGTAAACTAAACAATAAAAATAAGTTATGGCAAAGAAAAAATTTACATTCGTTGGAGAACGAACATTGGTTACGGCTTGGACGGTGAGTGTTCTAGCTGAAGATGAAGATGAAGCACGAGAAATGATTGATGATTGTGCTGATTGTGGATGTGATGATATGTTTCATCACGATGATGAAAATGTTTATACTGATGAAATTGAATTTTCATTAGATGATGAGGAAGAATTAGATGAAGAAGAATTACAAAAATTAGAAAAAATATATAAAGGATAAGTTATGGCAAAACAAATTAAATTTGATTCCGAAGCAAGAAAATCATTAAAAAAAGGATTAGACACTCTTGCAGATGCAGTTAAAGTAACACTTGGTCCGGCCGGTAGAAATGTTCTACTTCAAAAGAAACAAGGTGCACCACATATCACCAAAGATGGAGTTTCGGTTGCAAAAGAAATCGAATTAGAAGATGTGTTTGAAAACATGGGTGCTCAGTTAGTAAAAGAAGTATCCCAAAAAACAGCAGATTCTGCAGGTGATGGTACTACCACAGCAACAGTTCTTGCACAGGCAATTGCAGAGGAAGGATTCCAATGTGTAAGTGAGGGAACAAATCCAATCTACCTTAAAAGAGGTATGGATACTGCAGTAAAAGTTGTAGTAGAAGAACTACAAAAACAAGCAGTAGTTGTTGGTTCTAATAAAGAAAAAATCAAACAAGTAGCAACAATTTCAGCAAACAACGATTCTACAATAGGTGATTTGATTGCAGATGCTTTTGAAAAAGTTGGTACTGATGGTGTAATTACGGTAGAAGAATCCAAGGGATTGGAAACCTCAATGGAATTGGTAGAAGGTATGCAATTCGATAAAGGATTTATGTCATCACATTTTGTTACCAATCAAGATAAAATGACTGCAGTATTAGAAAATCCATACATCTTAACTTATGATGGTAGAATTTCTAACATGAATGATATTTTACCTTTATTGGAAGGCGTATCACAACAATCACGTTCATTACTTATTATTGCAGATGATGTAGAGGCAGAAATCTTGGGAACTTTGGTGGTAAACAAACTTCGAGGGTTGTTGAGTACCGTATGTGTAAAAGCTCCTGCGTTCGGTGATAGAAAAAAAGCTATCTTAGAAGATATTGCTATCTTGACAGGTGGAACATTTGTAACATCTGAAATGGGTTACAAACTAAGTGAAATT
>JACCEB010123445.1_pt1 | contig 10530 bp, 8 predicted proteins | sample 7454761 | NCBI WGS metagenome assembly JACCEB01 (sample SAMN15323454, study PRJNA562643) | freshwater metagenome | isolation source: river surface water | place: USA:Blue River Watershed | collected 2017-08-18 | reverse complement strand
CTGATTTCCTAAATGGTCCTCAAGTTGTGCATAAAGTTTCGGGATCTCTCGTAAAAAGGTTGCCTCGTAATAGCTCAATGCGTTTTCAATTTCGTCGACAACCTTAAGTTTGGTCATGCGCAGCAAGCGGGTTTGCCATAGCTGTATCACCCTCGCCTTAATTTGCGACTCATTATCGGCTAACTCACGCTCACATAAGACATCTTTCGTGAGATGAAAAGCCTTGGCACGATCTTTGATTTGATCTCGGGTTTGGAGTAGTTGAGCAATGTTGCGCTCTGCATCCAAAATACTCTTGCGCTGCACTTCTGTGGGATGTGCAGTTAATACAGGAGAAAGATGACTGTGGGCAAGGGTCTTGGCGATGGCCTGATTGGTAATCCCAGCCGCCCGAATCCGCTCGAGCGCAAGATCAATACTACCGTCTTGTTTTGAGGCCAGTCGCTCTTGCGCTGCTTGACGGCGTAACTGATGTCGATCCTCAGCTAGATTTGCTAAATGACTAAAGTAGGTAAAGGCCCGAATTACCTTAACTGACTCATCAGCGCTCAAGGCCTTTAAAAGTTTCTTGAGCGCTTTGTTAGCTTGCTCATCACCATGGCGATGAAAGCGCACGGATAAGGTTCTGATCTCTTCGATCAGATCGAAGACTTCAAGACCCTCTTGCTCCCGAATCACATCACCCAAGATCCGCCCTAGTAGGCGTATGTCTTCAACTAAAGCAAAATCTGGATCTTGCCTTTTGGATCTCGTGGCAGGCTTCCTCGCCAATTGATTTAGACCGCCATTAGGGCTTGCGCCGCATTGAGCATCTGTACGGAATAACCCCACTCATTGTCATACCACGATAAAACTTTGACCAACTTGCCATCGGCTGAGACTCGCGTTTGTGAAGCATCATAAATACTGGCGCGAGGATCATGGTTGAAGTCAATTGAGACCAGCGGCAAAGTATTAAATCCAAGAATACCTTTGAGCTCATTCTCACTGGCGCTCTTGAGAATGCTATTAATCTCATCCACCGAGGTAGGACGCTTCGCCGCAAAGGTAAGGTCAACCACAGAGACATTGATCGTCGGAACGCGCATGGCAAAACCATCAAAGCGACCTTGGAGCTCAGGAAATATGAGACCTACTGCTTTGGCTGCACCAGTTTTGGTCGGAATCATGCTGCTAACAGCAGAGCGAGCCCTGCGCTTATCCTTGTGATACACGTCAGTTAAAACCTGGTCATTGGTAAAGGCATGAATGGTGGTCATCAATCCCGATTCAATCCCGATCTTTTCCAGCAGCGGCTTCACCAAGGGGGCCAAGCAATTAGTTGTACAACTCGCATTTGAGACCACCACATCGGTAGGCTTCAGAACCTTCTCATTAACCCCATATACGATGGTGGCATCCACATCCTTCTCACCAGGAGCAGAGATTAAGACCTTCTTTGCTCCCTGCTGAATATGCACCATCGCCTTCTCTTTGGAGGTAAATTTACCCGAACACTCCAGAACAAGATCGACCCCCTCTTTACCCCATGGGGTCTCTAAAGGGTTACGGGTGGAATACATGCGAATACGATCACCATTGACAGCCATGTACTCACCATCGACGGTCACGGTTCCAGGAAAACGTCCGTGGGCAGAGTCGTATTGCGTAAGGTGAGCATTAATATCGATATCACCCATGGCATTAATCGCCACAATTTTGATATCGCGCTTCTTGTTTTGCATTGCCTCTTCATACAGCGCTCGCAATACCATACGTCCGATACGGCCATAGCCATTAATTGCAACTCGGATAGTCATCTTCTTCCTCTTTACTGGATCTAAATATCAAATGCTTACTGAATCACTGCCTTGAGTTCACCTTTGGCATACCTTACCGCCATTTTTTCCAAAGGAATCACCTTAATTTTGCTTGCTTGACCAGCACATCCAAAGGCCTTGAATCGAGCCTCACAAATGCCCTTAGCGGCTGCTGTAGCAACCTTCAAGAAAGCACGGGGGTCAAACTCTTCAGGGTGTTGAGTGAAGAACTGGCGGATAGCACCGGTCATTGCCAAACGAATATCGGTGTCAATATTAATTTTGCGCACACCGTGCTTGATACCTTCCACAATCTCTTCGACTGGTACACCATAGGTCTCTTTAATCTTGCCACCGTTTTGCCGAATAATCTCCAACCACTCTTGTGGGACGCTTGAAGAGCCGTGCATCACCAAATGCGTATTTGGAATCCGTTGATTAATGGCTTTAATGCGATCGATTGCCAAGATATCACCTGTCGGTGGTCGCGTGAATTTATACGCACCATGACTAGTGCCAATTGCAATGGCCAATGCATCCACCTGGGTCTTGGCTACAAAGTCAGCAGCCTCATCAGGATCGGTTAATAACTGGGAATGGTCAAGAGTCCCCTCCGCACCACTGCCATCCTCGTCACCGGCTTGGCCCGTCTCGAGTGATCCTAGGCAACCCAACTCGCCTTCTACCGATACACCCACAGCATGAGCCATATCAACTACCCGACGGGTGACATCAACGTTATAGGCAAAGTCAGCAGGGGTTTTAGCATCCTCCCTGAGTGATCCATCCATCATGACGCTGGAGAAGCCGCTACGAATCGATGCTTGGCATACCGCGGGTGATGCGCCATGATCTTGATGCATACAAATTGGAATATGCGGATATTGCTCCACAGCTGCCTCTACTAACATGCGCAAAAAGGGCTCGCCTGCATATTTACGGGCACCCGCTGAAGCTTGCAAAATCACTGGGCTGTCTAACTGATCAGCCGCCTGCATAATGGCGTGGATTTGCTCCATATTGTTGACATTAAATGCGGGCAGACCATATTGATGTTCTGCTGCATGGTCCAATAATTGTCGTAATGAAATTAATGCCATTCTTTTTTCCTCTATCCCAAACTCTTGTTATACAAGATCCACAATCCGCTCAACCGTAATACCAAGCTCTTTATAGACAGCCGCTGCCGGAGCTGACTCACCAAAGCGATTAATACCAACGACTGCGCCACCGAGGCCAACATATTTCCACCACAAGTCACCTTGACCTGCTTCAATGGCAATACGCTTAATACCACCTGGTAATACCCTCTGTTGCCAGCTCTGATCTTGGCGATCAAATACGGAAGTGCACGGCATCGAGACCACGCGCACTGCTTTACCTTTAGTGCGCAGAATCTCTTGGGCCTGAATTGCTAGACCAACTTCAGAGCCGGTCGCAATCAAGACCGCATCAGGCTTACCACCGCAATCGGCTAATACATAGCCACCCCGCTGAATATCGCTCTCAGAAATATTCTTGGTCAGTTGCGGTAAATTTTGCCTGGATAGGAACAGTGCACTGGGACCATCTTTACGCTCAATCGCTGCAGTCCAAGCAATTGCGGTTTCAAAGCCGTCGCATGGGCGCCATAGGTCAAGATGAGGAATAAGACGCAAACTTGCGGCCTGCTCAATCGGTTGATGCGTCGGCCCGTCCTCCCCTAAACCAATGGAATCATGGGTCAAGACATAAATAACCCGCTGCTTCATGAGCGCACTCATCCGGATCGCGTTACGCGAATAATCCGAGAATACGGCAAAGGTGCCTCCATAGGGAATGAGGCCTTTGTGTAATGCCACTCCATTCATGATGGCACTCATGCCAAACTCACGTACGCCATAGGAAATATAGTTAGCAGGCTGATCGGTCTTGTGGTGCCAAGTGATACTGGTCTTCGCTGCGGTCAGATTGGAGCCGGTCAAATCAGCAGATCCACCCAAGAGCTCAGGCAATGCAGGAACCAGAACATCCAAAACCTGTTGCGAGGATTTACGACTTGCGGTTGGCGCTTCAATACCCTTCATACTGGCAAAGAGTTGTGATTTAGTTGTGGTCCATGTGTTTGGTAATTGTTCTGAGTTGCACCGCATTAGTTCTTTTGCCAAATCAGGAAATGCTGCTTGATACTGCACAAATTGCTCATTCCATTTGGCTTGCTTTGCTTTGCCGCTCTCAACAGCATTCCACGCCTTTTTAATCGCCTCCGGAATCTCAAACGCCGCATGCTTCCAACCTAAAGCCTCTCGGGTGGCAGCAGCCTCTTTCTCGCCTAAGGGTGCGCCGTGGACATCATGCGTACCAGCCATATTCGGTGCGCCCCAACCGATGGTGGTCTTACAGATAATTAGGGTTGGCTTGGCAGTTTCCCGTTTAGCGGCGGTCGTAGCAGCGTTTACTGCCTGAGGGTCATGACCATCAATCGGACCAATGACGTTCCAGCCGTACGCTTTAAAGCGACTTGCCGTATCGTCCTTAAACCATCCGTCGACATGACCATCAATCGAGATACCGTTGTCATCATAGAAACAAATTAATTTGTTGAGGCCCCAAACACCAGCAAGGGAGCAAGCCTCGTGGCTAATTCCTTCCATCAAACAGCCATCGCCTAAAAAGGTGTAGGTGTGATGGTCAATGATGGTGTGCCCAGGACGATTAAACCGTTTGGCAAGAATGGATTCAGCGAGTGCCATGCCAACTGCATTGGCCAAGCCCTGCCCTAATGGCCCTGTGGTCGTTTCGACTCCCGGGGTCATACCAACCTCTGGATGTCCAGCTGTAATGCTATGTAACTGCCTAAAGTTTTTAATATCCTCGATCGATACCGCATAACCACTCAGGTGCAGTAAGGCATAGATCAACATCGAGCTATGACCATTAGAGAGCACAAAGCGATCGCGATTGATCCAGCTTGGATCTGCCGGATTATGGTTTAGATGATGGCGCCATAAAACCTCAGCAATATCGGCCATGCCCATCGGAGCTCCAGGATGACCTGATTTCGATTTCTCAACTGCATCGATGGCTAGGAAACGAATGGCGTTTGCCAACTCTTTGTTCGTCATTTGTGTTGTACTCATATCCATAATTAATTTGTACTATCGTATTCGCGGTGATACTGCTCGACTCGCTCAACTTCATTGCGCGATCCCAACACAACCGGAACACGTTGATGAATACTCTCTGGCTGCAGATCTAAAATGCGTTGACGCCCAGTTGATCCAAGACCACCGGCCTGCTCCACAACAAAACTCATAGGATTGGCTTCATACATTAGGCGCAGACGTCCAGGCTTGGAGAGGTCTTTTGTATCTTTGGGATACATAAATATTCCACCCCGCATCAAGATACGATGAACGTCAGCCACCATACTGGCAATCCAGCGCATATTAAAGTCACGGCCGCGTACATCGGTCTTACCCTTTTTGCATTCACTAATGTAACGTGATACGGGTGGCTCCCAAAAACGCTCATTGCTAGCATTAATTGCAAACTCACTGGTATCGGCAGGAATCTGAATATTGGGGTGGGTAAGAATAAACTCGCCTGATGCGCCATCAAAGGTAAATCCCTGAGTACCCTTGCCGATACTTAGCACGAGCATTGTCGATGGTCCATAAACAGCATAACCCGCTGCAATTTGTTTTCTGCCCAGCTGTAAATAATCTGATAAATCTGGACTGCGATCTTTTGGGGCATTCAGAATGGAAAAGATAGTGCCCACTGAAACATTGACATCAATATTGGATGACCCATCTAAGGGATCAAACAAACTGAGAAAAGCTCCGCCATTTTTTGTGGCGATTGGCTCATCATTTTCTTCTGAGGCGATACCAGCAACTAAATTACCTGAGCGAAAGGTCTCAATCAAGATCTCGTCAGAAAGAACATCCAACTTCTTTTGGGTCTCACCCTGAACATTTTGACTAGATAAGTTACCCAAAACTCCTGCTAAGGCACCTTGTGAGGTTAGTAAGGCAATTTCTTTAACCGCAGTGGCAATGTCATGGATTAATTGGCCTAAATCCCGCTGAATCGACTGATCACGGGCCAGTTGCTGGCTTACATAGTCAGAAAGTCTGATTCTCCCTGCTTCCATAGATGGGGGTCTTTAGGCTCATTAATGAAACATCTATTTTCTCAGATATTTAACTCCAGCCACCCTTTTTGCCCAAAAGGTATTCTGTTAACCTTTTAAGGCATATTTTGATCATAAATCCCACTTCATGAAAATATACAAAATCGCATCAATCCCCGGCGACGGAATTGGAAAAGAAGTTATCCCGGAAGGAGAAAAAGTTCTCGAAGCCATTAGTAAGCGTTTTCCAGAGATTCATTTTGAGTTTGAGCGCTTCGATTGGGGCGGTGATTACTACCGTAAAACTGGAAAAATGATGCCTGATGATGGCCTAGAGCCCCTTCGCTCCAAGGACGCCATCTTATTTGGATCTGCTGGTGACCCTCAGATACCCGATCACATCACCTTATGGGGCTTGCGTCTCAAAATCTGCCAAGGATTTGATCAATACGCCAACGTACGCCCAACCCGAATCTTGCCTGGTATCCAGACACCTCTTAGAAATTGCAAGCCCAATCAATTAGATTGGGTCATCGTGCGCGAAAACTCTGAAGGTGAATACTCCGGACTTGGGGGTCGAGCCCACCAAGGACATCCAATTGAGGTGGCCTCTGATATGAGTGTAATGACGCGCGTTGGTGTTGAGCGCGTGCAGCGTTTTGCTTTTGAGCTAGCGCGCTCGCGTCCAAAGAAACACTTAACGGTAATCACTAAATCAAATGCACAACGGCATGCCATGGTCATGTGGGATGAGATCGCAATTGAGGTTGCCAAGGATTTTCCCGATGTACGGTGGGATAAAGAATTAGTCGATGCAGCTACTGCTCGCATGGTCAATCGTCCCGAGTCTCTTGATACTATTGTGGCAACAAATTTACATGCTGATGTATTAAGTGATTTAGCAGCTGCCCTTGCAGGTAGTTTGGGAATCGCCCCGACAGGGAATATCGATCCCCAAAGACGCTACCCCTCAATGTTTGAACCCATCCATGGCTCTGCTTTTGACATCATGGGGCAGGGTTTAGCAAACCCGATTGGCACCTTTTGGTCGATTGTGATGATGCTCGAGCACCTTGGCGAGGATCGGGCCGCTAGACTCCTAATGGAAGTAATTGAGTCTATTACAGCCAATTCTGCTTTTCACACGCGTGACTTGGGTGGTAAGGCGATGATGAAGGATGTAACCGAGGCTGTTATGCGAGCAATCTCTGAGAAATAAATCTCTAACCTAGGGTAGATCCGAAGTTTTTATTTCATCATTCTGGTGAACACTGATTGTTATTCGGAGGACTTATGAACAAATATATCCGCTTAATTTTGAACACCCTTTACATCGGTCTTATGTTGGGATTTGGTACCAGCTATGCACAACCTATCATCGATAAACAAATTCAATACATCATCCCCTTCCCCGCTGCAGGTGAATCCGATATCGTCGCTCGACTACAGGCGGATATCTCTGCCAAAAAATTTAATCAGCCGATGATTGTGGTGAACCGTGCTGGTGCAGGCGGTGCTTTAGTTTGGAGCCAACTTAACACCTATCCTAATGACGGCAGCAACATTATTGGTGTCAATATTCCGCATGTCATCTTACAGCCGTTACAAGAAGGTATCCAATATAAAACAGCGGATATTAATGCAATTTATTACTACCACTTCACTCCAGATGCTCTCATGGTCTCCGCTGACAGCCCCTATAAAACATATCAAGACTTTATTGCGGCTGCCAAAAAAAATCCGGGCAAACTGACTCTCGCTGGCTCGGCACAATTCTCTGCTAATCACATGGCGACCGAGAGACTAAACAAGTTAGCTGGTATTAAAGTTGAATATGTACCATTTAAAGGGACTGGTGATTTAATTTCTTCATTAATTGGGATGCATGTAAGTGGCGCTATGGGATACCTTCCCCTTGCCATTCAACAAAAAGGGAAAGTGCGTACCCTTGCTATTGCAACCGAGAAACGTCATCCCGCCCTTCCAGATGTCCCCACATTTAAAGAACTGGGGCTCAACTGGGTTGATGGCGCCTATCGGGGTGTGGCGATGCCTAAGTCGACGCCCATCGCCCTTCAAGAAAAGATGTCAGACTTTATTGGTAAATTGAATGCCGACGTAGAGACTAAAAAACGTCTTGAGGATATGGGCTTTGTATTAGTGGACATCCCATTAAAACAAATACCTTCATTCATGAAAGAGAAAACTCCTCTTGCCATGGAGGATGCCAAAAACGCGGGGATGATTAAATAAGCGTGCTCCGCTTATTTCTTTGTCTTGTATTTAGCAATTGCCTCTTTTAAATCGCGATATTCCTCGCAGGAGAAAAAGCAGACCTTATCAAGGCGGGCCAACATTTGTTCTGCTCCTGGAAGATCATTTTTCATGAGTAGCAGTTCGCCGTAGTACTCCAAAGCACCTTTGTGTTTTGGGTCGATCTTCAGGGCTGCTTGATAGTAACGCTCTGCGCTCACTAAATCGGGTGGTGACTTCTTACGCTGCGCATAGCCAAGTAGGTTATTCCAGTCCGCCGAATTTGGATCATTCGCAGCTAAAAGAGTTTTGATCGCGCCTTCATAGTTTTTTGCCTTAATTTCTTTTTGGGCCTCTGTTTGCCAAGATGGGCCTGAAGACGACGGGGTGGTATCCGCAGCATAAGAGAAAGCTGTGCTGGCGGCTAGAAGTATGCCAATGAGATATTTAATTTTGATCATGATTTCACTTCCAAGATAGTTTGTCTTGATCCAATTATGTCTCTGATCAGGACTATTTGCTTGGCATCAAAGAGTGGGTAAGATAGCAATCATGAAAAGCCCCAAAGACTACCTTTTCTTGATTCCCTATCTAATTGCCGTTGGTATTGGCCTCAAGTTTGGCTACGACTTTGGCATGCAAATAAGCGGGCCAATCATGGCCGTTATTACTGCAATCATTGGAGCAGTGTTTTGCTCCATCATCGTGGAATCGTTTCTGGGCAAGAGGCGCCGAGGCGATTCCTAAGTCTTACTTGCGCCGATTCATATTCCGAATGGCAACCATCGCGCCGATCGCAACGATCAAAATAGCAACCACGTAGCCTGCAGCCATATCACTCTCCTTGTTAACGTTGATCAATACTACCGTAACTTGTTTGCCAATTCCGTTCTAGCAGTCTGCCTTTGATTAAGGGCGCCATTGCCAAAATAGTCGCCAGCAATAAAACGATTTCGATAATGTAAACCACGACATAGCCAGTACTGGGATTCGCAAGGCTCTCTCCCAGCATATTACGCATGGCAAAGTAATTAACAATATCGCGGATGATGCCGCCAAGCGCAACTGCAATTCCAGCACCCGTTGCTTGGACAGCACCCCAAGCACCTAAGGCCAAGCCGCGTTGTTCTGGTGGAGCTAGATTCATAGTGGCTGTTAGAGTGCCGTGCCCAAAAAGACCGCCCCCAAAACCAATTAAAAAGACACCTAAGCTAAATAGATAGGCTGAGCCCAGCGGTGCAGCAATAATGACAGCTATAAAAGCAGGCAGTCCCACATACGCACCGATGCTTGCCATCCGAAATGGATCAGCACCCTTGCTGAGAATGCGCGATGCTAAAGCAAAGCCTATCAAGCCACCGATTGCTAATATTGCAGTTAGGATAGTCGTAGAGCTCACACTCAGTTTCAGAATCTCGCCGCCATACGGTTCAAGTAAGACATCTTCCATCGTAAATGCCATAGTGCCTAATCCCACAGCCAATAAACGGCGGATCGCATGATCACCCTTGCAAAACAAATCCCAAGATTGTTTAAAAGTGGGCTGATCTGGATTTTTAAATCGCCTACTTCGATCGCGCGTCTCTTGTTTCCACAAGGCGACTACGTTGAGGATCATCGTGGTAATTGCGCACCCCTGAATTACCTGAATTAAGCGTCCTGGTGTAAATTCTTCGAGCACCATGCCAAAGATAAAAGCACTGGCAATCATCCCCAGGAGGAGCATCACATACATCAGACCCACCACTTTGGGCTGGGATTCTTGGGGGGCTAAATCGGTTGCTAGAGCAAGACCCACGGTCTGCGTGATATGTACACCAGCACCCACCAGTAAAAAAGCTAAGGCCGCGGAGGCTTGGCCAATCCAAGCGGGTGCGCTAGCCGATTGACCGCCGCCCGATAGAACTAATAGTGCAAAGGGCATCACTGCAAGCCCACCAAATTGCACGAGAGTGCCCATCCACATATAAGGAACTCTTCGCCAACCGAGTTCTGAGCGGTGCGTATCTGAGCGAAATCCAATCAAGGCCCGAAATGGCGCAAAGACGAGGGGTAATGAGACCATCACAGCAACGAGCGATGCTGGCACGCCAAGCTCGACAATCATGACGCGGTTGAGGGTGCCAATCAGCAGGACTAAAGCCATACCAACCGATACCTGAAATAAGGAAAGACGTAATAAACGCGAAAGAGGTAAATCAGGTGAAGCGGCGTCAGCAAACGGCAAGAACTTTGGGCCCAAGTTAGCCCACGATTGCACAAGTTTGTGACTAAGGCGTTTCATGATTGAATCTGACCACTAGGACAACTGCTTGTCAAGACTCAGCCCCCAATGAAAAGTCCGAGGCCCGCCGACCTCGG
>JACCEB011933266.1_pt1 | contig 10534 bp, 13 predicted proteins | sample 7454761 | NCBI WGS metagenome assembly JACCEB01 (sample SAMN15323454, study PRJNA562643) | freshwater metagenome | isolation source: river surface water | place: USA:Blue River Watershed | collected 2017-08-18 | reverse complement strand
TTGTGTTTGGCCTTGGCGCGTTTGCAGGATTGCAATTCCATCCATATGGCTGGATCTACCGAACATTCGTTCGTCCGAGGTTGGCCGCACCGACTGAATTAGAAGATTCAGCTCCACTGCGATTTGCACAACTGGTTGGATTTTTGTTTGCTGCAGTTGGTTTAGTTGGAACCCTTACTGGCAGTGCAACTGTTGCACTTGTTGCAATTGGATTTGCACTTGGCGCAGCATTTTTAAATGCTGCGTTCAATATCTGCCTAGGTTGCGAAATGTACCTGCTTGGCAAACGCATAGCTTCACGTTAAGCAAAAAATTTATCTATAACCCGAAAAACAAAAGGAAATTTAAAAATGAGTCGTAAAGACGTATTAGTTGACGCGCAGTGGGCGCTTGCGCATCTTGATGATCCAAAAGTGGTCTTCATCGAAGTTGATGAAGACACTGCAATCTATGAAACGAATCACATCCGTAATGCAATTCGCTTGGACTGGAAAAACGAATTACAAGATCCAGTTCGCCGCGACTTTATCAACAAAGAAGGGTTTGAAAAGCTTTTAAGTGCAAAAGGTGTAAAGAATGATGACACCGTTGTACTTTATGGTGGAAATAACAACTGGTTTGCTGCATACGCATACTGGTACTTCAAGCTTTACGGCCATGGCGACGTTCGTTTACTAGATGGCGGTCGCAAGAAGTGGGAACTAGATGGTCTTGAACTTGTTTCAGATGAAGTTAGTCGTCCGGCAACAGATTATGTTGCAAAGGATCAAGATCGTTCACTTCGTGCATTCCGCGACGATGTTCTAAAGGCAATTGGCGTTCAGAACCTAGTAGATGTTCGCTCACCAGATGAATATGCAGGTCGACTACTTGCACCAGCACATTTGCCACAAGAAGGTGGACAAATTGGTGGCCACGTTCCAACTGCTGCAAACATTCCTTGGTCAAAAGCCGCAAATGATGATGGAACTTTCAAATCAGAAGACGAATTGAAGGCACTCTATTCAGCAGCCGGCGTTGATTTTTCAAAAGACACCATCGCTTACTGCCGCATCGGTGAACGCTCAGCATTTAGTTGGTTTGTATTAAAAGAACTAATTGGTGCTAAGAATGTGCGCAATTACGACGGCTCATGGACCGAATACGGTTCTTTGGTTGGAGTTCCGGTTGCTGTTGGTGACGAGCCAGGCACAGCATGACTACCTGCGGAGCAGTGGTCGGTGGCAGATCCATCGAGAACGTGGATATTTCTAAACAAGCTGTGATTCAAGGCGTCGTGCAAAAAAGCGGCGCGCCTGTTTCAGTTGGATATGTTCGCTTACTAGATCGAAATGATGAATTTGTTGCTGAAGTACCTGTTTCGCAAAAAGGTGAGTTCAGATTCTTTGCTGCAGCAGGTTCATGGAACATAGTGACTCTTGTTCCAGGAGGATCAGCTCGGCAGCAAGTATCGGCAAATCTAGGCCAGATAACTGACGTGGATGTTCTAGTCGGTTAAATCAAAAATGTGAAAGTGCCAGGTGCTTGTAGCCACCTGGCACTTTTATTTTTCATAGACCTGATGGAACTAAATTTGCGTAATCAACTTTGATGCAACGATCCTGGACAACTTGCATTCCTGCATTGCTGGCAAGTTCGGCAACATCGTTATTGCGAATACCAAGTTGCATCCACCAAGTTTTGCCAGCACAGTCACCTGCGATAGCTGGAAATTCTTTTTCAAACACTCCTGGCATATCTTCACCTTTGCGGAATACATCCACGATGTCTGGAATTTCTGGAAGAGCTGCCAGATTCGGATAAACCGGTTGGCTCAAAATATTTTCAGTATGTGCTGGGTTGATCAAATAGACCGTGAAGTGGGTTTGCTCTAGTAAGTAAGCAGTGACTTGATGACTAGCGCGATCTGGTTTAGCTGAAACGCCGATTACTGCCACGGACTTTGCGGTCATCAAAATGTCGCGAACTTGGGCATCGGTTAAATCGCTAACCACTTCAACCACTTCCTAAAATGCTTACCTTATGGCTTTAACGCTAGACTATTTTTCGTGGTTGAAAATTTTTATACCGGATTACTAATCCTTGCCTCAATAGCCATCACTTGGTTTGCAGGTTATGTGGTTTACAAATTATTTAAGGGCCAAGGCTGAGCGCGACCTATCACCCTGATTTAGCCCCGTTATCTTGGTTAATTGGTACGTGGGTTGGCGTTGGCGTTGTTGGTTATCCGTCAATGGAAAAAGATATTCAAGTTGGCCAAGAATTAAATATCAGTCATGATGGCCGCCCATTTTTAATACATTGGTCACGAACTTGGCTCCTTGATGAAAATGGCGAGCGTGTTGAACCATTAGCGATGGAATCAGGATTCTGGCGCCCACTTCCAAATAACGAAGTTGAATTACTCCTTTCACATCCAACTGGTATTTCAGAAACCTGGTTTGGAAAAGTAACTGTTACTGGAATTGTTAATGCTCAGATCACTGGCGCCAGAGTTGAATTAAAAACTGATGCAATTGTTAGAACTTCAACTGCTAAAGAAGTAACTGGCGGAGAACGCCTTTACGGTTTAGTTGATGGCAATCTGGGCTGGGTCTATGACATGGCTGCTGTTGGTGTGCCTATGAAATCGCATGCATCATTTCACTTAACAAAGGTTTCAAATGATTAGTCACAATTGGGATGATGTCTTACGTCAGTTCGGATATCGCATTACTCCGCAACGTCAAATGGTGCTTGAGGCAATAAATAAATTAGGTCATGCAACTCCTGAAGAGCTGTGTGCTGAAGTTCAGCGCTCGGCCTCTGGGGTTAATCTTTCGACGATTTATCGAACTATAGAAGTTTTAGAAGAAGTTGGCCTTGTGACCCATACCCACATCGGTCATGGCGCACCCACCTATCACTCAGTTGAAGAAGACTCACACATTCACTTAGTTTGTGACACTTGCGGAGAAGTTGAGTCGATTGATTCAGCAGAAGCAGACGTTTTCACTCAAAGGCTTCTTGAAAAAATTGGTTTCGAAACTGATATTTCACATTTCTCGGTACGTGGTCAATGTGCTAGTTGCATGGCCCGTCAAAAATTACTTTAAGTTATATCTATGACTGCAATGCCAAATATGAATCCGGATAGCCCGGATAGTTCTATCCCGTGGCATTACGGCGATCCATTTAAAGAGCAACGCGATTTGGTTGCTGGAATCGGCCAAGTTGATTTAGGCAATCGCGAAGTCGTTAGCATTACAGGCCCCGATCGCAATAGCTGGCTTAATTCCTTAACTACGCAAGATTTATTAACGCCGTATAAATCAAACCAAACTTTAGTGCTTAGCCCACATGGTCACATCGAGCACGACCTGCACGTAATCGATGACGGCACAACTACCTGGTTGATAGTTGAACCAGGCACTGTAGCTGAATTAATTAAGTTCCTTGAATCAATGAAATTTATGTTGCGAGTCGAAATAGCTGATCGCACTGAGGAATTTGCAGTGGTGGGCGCACCAGGTTGGGTTGAAACAAATTATCCAACTTGGCATTCATCAAGTGTTTATGTTGATTTCAGTAACGATATTTATGTAACAAATCGACCAGCCAAATGGCAGGTAAGTGAATATCTGGTGCCTCGAGCTGATTTATTAAAAGAATTAACTCATCCAATTGGCAGTTGGGCATGGGAAGCACATCGAATTAGATCTGGTGTTGCCAGATTTAATTTTGAAACTGATCACAAAACTATTCCGCACGAAATCGGATTAATTGGATCTGCCGTTCACCTAAACAAAGGTTGTTACCGTGGCCAAGAAACTGTTGCCAGAGTAGTGAATATTGGACAGCCACCTCGAAGATTAGTTCATTTGGAACTTGATGGGTCAACAAATGAACTACCAACTATTGGCGCAAAAGTTTCTCATGACGGTAACGAAGTTGGCCATCTGACTTCAGTTGTTCAAGATTTTGAATCAGGTCCAGTAGGGCTTGCCTTAATTAAGCGCTCGACACCAAGTGAAGCTGTTTTGGTTGTAAATCAAGTAAGCGCAGCCCAAACAGTGATTGTTAAACCTGATGCGCAACCACTTGCACAACCAACTCTTAATTCTCGACGATTACTGTCATAGGCCCATCACAAACTTGCGTGATGCGCATGTCTGCACCGAATTTTCCAGTTTCAACCTTTGCACCTAAATCGCGCAAACATCTTGCAACTTCGTTAACTAAAGGTTCGGCTTGATCGCCGCGGGCTGCCTGTTGCCACGTTGGTCTGCGACCTTTTGAAGTGTCTGCAAATAATGTGAACTGGCTGATTACCAATATCGGTAAGTTTCCATCTGCTGCAGCGACCTCATTGGCCTCATTTGAAATAGAAATTCCTTTGGCAACAAGTGCCTGTTTTTCAAATATTCGAAGTTTCCAAATCTTGTCGGCAAGTGGTGCGCACTTTGAAAGATCATCATCGACACTCACGCCAACTAAAACCATTAACCCAGGTCCAGTGAACTGCCCAATTACTTGCCCAGCCACTTCCACAGCTGCGCCATCTACACGTTGTATAACTGCCCGCATAAGTTAATTGTGTCTTATGTGGCACGATGTATGCATGTCAGCGCTCATTGCCCAGGTTGTGCGAAGTGGTTTTGTCGAAGGCCGCCACTACGGCAGTGCAGTAGTTGTTGATTCAGCAGGCCAAGTCATTTGGTCACATGGTGATGTTAAGTCACAGATTTTCCCAAGATCATCAAACAAGTTGATGCAAGGCCTTGCAATGGTGAGAGCTGGATTACCAGCAAATGGTGAATTACTTGCCCTTTCTTGCGCTTCACATAGTGCTGAAGAATTTCACATTGATGGTGTTCATAGTTTGTTAAATGCAGCCGGTTTAGACGTTGATGCGCTTGCTTGCCCGCCTGATTGGCCGCTAGATCCTGTTCAAAAAGACACCGTGCTTGCTGAAGGATTAGACAAAGAATCAATCTTTATGAACTGCAGTGGCAAACATGCTGCAATGCTTTTCACGTGTGTGATTAATGGTTGGGATACCAGAACATATTTAGATCTGAGTCACCCATTGCAACAGGCATGCAAATTAACAATTGAAGAAGTTACTGGCGAACAAATACAGCACATCGGAATCGATGGCTGCGGGGCACCAGTCATGTCTACTTCATTAGTCGGGTTAGCAAAGGCATTTGGGAAATTTGCAGGCCCATCTGCTGATGCAAATCAGAAAAAAATTGCAGATGCGATTAGAAGTAATCCGCAGTTCTTGGGTGGAACAAGGCGCGATGTAACTAAATTAATGCAAGGCGTTCCAGGATTACTTGCCAAGGATGGCGCTGAAGGCGTTTATGCAATAGGACTTGGCGATGGTCGGGCCCTGGCATTGAAAATTGATGACGGTGCTGATCGCGCTCGAATTGTGGTTGCTAATTCAATTTTGAAAAATATTTTGAATGTGGTCTCACCTGAAGTTGATCGCCAACTATCAAGCCAGGTATTGCTAGGCGCAGGAAAACCAGTTGGCCAAATCGAAGCCCTAATTAGGTAATTAAAAGCTGATCAATCGCGCCTACCCATAAACACTGTGGGCAAGTGATTACCTTATTTATGTGTCAGGTGTTATTCATCCAGTTGGGCCGAAGAATCCCAGGGTTTATTGGGTTAGACGCTCATTATTAGCCGGGGCAATTTTCTCTACTCTTGTGTTAATTTTTTCACTTCTCAACGGCAAAGATGAAACTCCGGTAGTAAATACTTCACCACTTCCAGCACCAAGCCAATCAGAAATTCCAACTGTCCTACCGAGCCAAACTCAAAGTGCTTCGCCTTCACAAAGTGTCACAACTGCGCCGGCCGTGGCAACAGATTGCACGGATGAACAAATTTCTGTCGTGGTTGCAATGAATCCAACCAACCCAAAAGTTGGTCAAGATATAAAAATTTCGATGACCATAACCAACACCGGAACAGTTGATTGTTTGCGTGATGTCGGAAATGGCGCAAATGAAATCACGATAATTTCAGGCCCAGCACTAATTTGGTCAACCGATCATTGCAACCCAAGTACGACAACTGATGTAAGAACACTTAGTCCAAATCAAAAATTAACAATTTCAGCAACTTTTAATGGAACCCAAACTTCAAAAGGTTGCGTGAAACACAACCAGTCAACTGCCGGAACTTATTGGGCACACGCTCGTAACATCAGCAAAAATAGCGATGGCCTACGTTTTGTAATTAGCGATTAAAGCGCGCTAGTGCTGACGTTAAATTATCCACTTCTACTAGTTTCAAGCCTTTAATACTTGCTGGAAGTTTGGTTCCTTTTGGTACAAGTGCGGTAACAAAACCAAGCCTGGCAGCTTCAGTTAGGCGTTGATTGATCCCAGGAACTGGCCTGATGTCACCGCTTAGGGCAACTTCGCCGATTGCCACTAAATCAATCGGTAGGGCTTTGTCGGTAACCGCGCTGGCAATTGATAAACACATACCTAAATCCGCGCCAGGATCAGATATTTTTGCTCCAGCAACAGTAGAAAGAAATACATCTTTATCCCACAGCTTTAACCGGCCAGCTCGCTCGGTTACCGCAATGAGCATTGCAGCTCTTGAATTATCCAATCCAGAAGTTCGCCTAATTGGATTATTGCCAGGGCTAACTGTGGTTAATGCCTGAACTTCAACTAGAAGTGCGCGGCGACCTTCCATAGTGATTGTGATGCAAGTACCGGGAACTGCCTGATCGCGCTGCGATCTGAATAGAGCAGATGGATCACTAACTTCACGAAGTCCATCATCGGCTTGTTCAAAACAAGCAACTTCATCTGCCGGACCATATCGATTTTTATTTGCACGAAGCAATCGAAGGGGAGTACTTCGGTCACCTTCGAAAGTTAGAACGGTATCAACCAAATGCTCTAGTGATCTTGGACCGGCAACTGAGTTATCTCTGGTTGATTGACCGATTAATAGAAGTGGCATTCGGCGGCTTTTAGCAGCGCGGGTTAATACTTGGGTTACCTCGTGCACCTGAGCCACACCGCCAGCGCGGCCATCCAATTCAGTTGAGGCAATTGTTTGAACGCTGTCAACAACAAGCAAGTCTGGATCGACTTGCTCAACATGGCCTAGCAAAACTGCTAAGTCAGTTTCATCGGCAATTAGAAGTGTCGAAGATTTAGTGCCGATACGTTTTGCTCTAATACTGATTTGTTCAGCAGATTCTTCGCCGGATACATATAGAACTTTCTTTCCATTCTTTGCAAACTTATCTGCGGCTTCTAAAAGCAAAGTTGATTTACCAACCCCAGGTTCACCAGCAAGAAGTACACATTGGCCGGCTACTAATCCGCCGCCAAGTACTCGATCAAGTTCGGCTAGTCCAGTTGAAGTGCGTTCAACTTCACCAACTGGGATGTCTTTAACTGCGCGAGCTGGTTTATTTGGCGCAGTTCCAGTCGTTGTTGATCTAAGTCCGGCGCGAGTTGGCGCAGCAGAAACTTCAGTTACTGAGCTCCAGGCTTGGCATTCTGGACAACGGCCAACCCACTTGGGACCAGTCCATCCACATTCGGTGCACTTAAAACTTGCGCGCGCTGCTTTTGCCACAACCTAAGAGTAGACGGTCAGGCAGACAGGTGTTACTTCTTATCCGCAGCCTTTTGTTCGGCTTTTTTATTGGCCGCAACAGTTGCTGGGTGAATAGCTAAGTATTTGATCTTGTCTTTGTCGCCAGTTTTAAGAACGCTTGCGATCATTTCTTCATGGGCTTGGCAATGGTCAACCAAAATCTTGTAAGCCTTTTTACCCATTAGTGAAAGTAGTTCACCCTCAAGTGATTTATAAACCGGTTCCTTGCCGACGTGTGCTTCAACAGCAGTTGAGCAATACCAATCAAGATCTGTGCCACCAGGACCCCAACCGCGACGGTTGTATTCTTCGATGCCGATGATCACAGTGTCGACTTCATCTGGTCGTTCAAAGTTTTCAAATGTGCGACGGATTGGAAGTTCCCAACAAACTTGTGGCTTGGTTACGTGATGACCTACACCCATTTCCATTGCCAAGATGTGTAGCGCACAACCATCGCCACCAGAAAAACCATTTCGGTTGTGAAAGATACAGGCGCCTTTATAAGCGCGAGTTTTCTTGTCACCTTCATCATCTTTTTCAAACATGCCGCGCTTGCTATGGCCCTCTTCGTAGTTCTGCCAGATGTCTGGGCGAAGCATCGCTGCATGTTTCTTAGTATTTTTTAGGTCTTCTTTGTCAGCGATGTGCGCGCCTAAATTGCAACAACCAACATCAGGATTGTTTTTATCGATGCCCCTGCAGCCAGCACCCCAAATACAGGTCCAGCGGCTGGTGAGCCAAGTTAAGTCGCAACGGTAAAGGTTGGTGTCGTCCTCAGGGTCAACAAACTCAACCCATTTACGCGGGAAATCTAAATTCAGCTCGGCCACGAAAGTAGAGCCTAATCGCAAAAAGCAAAACTACCCAATCGGATTGGGTTGGATATTCTCAGTAAATCATCTCGGCGTAAAGTAATGCTTAGCCAACCAATGACGATTAGGCAGGTAGCTCGAACATGATTAAGGAACTCTTAGTCTCTGCTTCCAAGAGCAAAAAACTTGAAAAAGTTGTTTCAACTTCACCACTAAGTAAGGGCGTCGTTAATCGCTTTGTGGCCGGATACAGCACAGCTGATGCGGTTAAAAAAGTAACCGAACTGCACAAGTTGGGGATTTATACAACAATCGATCGTCTTGGTGAATCCACACTTGACCGCAAAGATGCCGATGCAACTGTGGCTGCATACAAAGAACTACTTCGCGCATTAGCTGATGCCGGTCAAACACACATGGCTGAAGTTTCCGTAAAGCTAAGTGCAGTCGGCCAAGCCCTTGGTGAAGATGGCGAAAAGATTGCTTTAGAAAATGCCAAGCAAATTGTTGAAGTAGCAAACGAAGTTGGCACCACAGTTACATTCGATATGGAAGATCACACCACTATCGATTCAACACTTCGCATCCTTGCTGAAATTCAAAAGTTAGCCCCAACAACAGGTGGGGTACTGCAAGCACAACTTCACCGAACCTCAAGTGATGTGGCCAACAATGCATACGCTGGTTCACGTATTCGCCTATGTAAAGGTGCGTATGCAGAAGGTCCAGATGTTGCATACATCGAACGCACTGAGATCGATAAAGCTTACGTTCGTGATATGCGCACTCTTCTTGAATCAGATGGTTACCCAATGCTGGCAACCCATGATCCGCGCCTGATCGAAATTGGCCAAGCCCTAGCAACCAGCACCGGCCGAGCAAAAGAAACATTTGAATTCCAGATGCTGCTAGGTGTTCGCCCAGAGGAACAAAAGCGTTTAGTCGAACTTGGTTACAAAGTTCGCGTCTATGTTCCTTATGGCGATGAATGGTATGCCTATCTAATGCGTCGCATGGCTGAAAAACCAAGCAACTTGGCACTGTTTGTTAAGTCATTAGTTTCAAAGAGTTAACCTAAGCAACTTAGTGTTGGCACCATGAGGGCAACAGTTCTATTCGTCTGCGTGCATAACGCTGGTCGCTCGCAAATGGCAGCAGGTTTCTTGCAACACCTTGCTGGAGATCGAATTCAAGTTCTATCTGCTGGCACTGAACCCAAAGATCAGATCAATCCATCGGCCATTGAAGTAATGGCCGAAGTTGGTATTGATATTGCAAACAACAGCCCAAAGGTTTTAACAACAGAAGCTGTTCAAGATTCTGATTATGTGATCACGATGGGCTGTGGCGACAAGTGTCCATTCTTCCCAGGCAAGACTTACCTTGATTGGCCACTTACCGACCCAGCAGGCAAAGGCGTTGAAGACGTCCGTCCGATTAGAGATGAAATTAAAGCCAAAGTCGAAGCATTAATCGCCGAGATTGATTCAAAAAACTAGTCCTTAAGTTAATTGCCTTTTAGTGGTAATTTTGAACTTCCCTTTGGGGTAACCCAAATTTTGAAGGCGGCTATGACTACAGCAATTATCGGCACTGGCGTAATGGGCGAGGCTTTGCTCGCGGGATTTATGCGAGCTGGAATGCCCAAGTCAGAATTCATTGCAACTTCACGCCGGGCAGATCGAAGTGAAGAGATCGCCCAGAAATATGGCGTGCAAGTTTTGCCAAATAGCGAAGCCGTTGCCAAGGCAGATGTCGTTTTATTGATGGTTAAACCTCAGGACATGCCAACTGTGCTTGGCGAGATCGCTCCCACCTTAAGTAAAGGCGCACTTGTGATTTCATTCGCTGCTGGTTTTCCAATTGCAAAAATTGAAGCAGCACTTGCAAGTGGCACCCCTGTTATTCGCGTCATGCCAAACACCCCAGCGCTTGTCGATCAGGGCATGACTGCAATTAGCCCAGGAACCCACTGCACAAATGAACACCTAGAAACTGCTGAAAAGTTAGTCAATAGCGTTGGGCTTTCTGTTCGGGTTCCTGAAAAATACCAAGATGCGGTTACCGCAATTTCTGGATCTGGTCCGGCT
>JACCEB010871740.1_pt1 | contig 10534 bp, 13 predicted proteins | sample 7454761 | NCBI WGS metagenome assembly JACCEB01 (sample SAMN15323454, study PRJNA562643) | freshwater metagenome | isolation source: river surface water | place: USA:Blue River Watershed | collected 2017-08-18 | reverse complement strand
GTAAGTACTGCATACTCATAGCATCTACTAGATACTTAACACCCTGTTGTTCGATGACAAAGTCATCTTCGTTTTGTTCTGTTTCCAGAGTAAAACCATATTGCATACCACTGCAACCGCCACCCTGAACAAATACTCTAAGGCTAGTTGCTTCAGTTTCTTCCTGTAAAATCTCTGCTACTTTTGCGTCTACATTTTCTGTAATTGTAATCATATTTTTCCTTTATTGGTTTACTAAATATCAGATGAATTTAATGCTACCCGATCCCGATGTTGAAATTATATCAGATATATTAACCGAAGTTAAATTCAACGAATCCTTTGAACAAGATCGATTAACTCATGTACAATTATTTAGTGAGCAGGCAAACATTGCAAGGTGCGAATACTACTCTACACCAAAATTAAAAAATTATGTTAGGCAAGTTTACCAAAAGTTCTTCGACGAAGAGATTATACCTGTAATTATATGTTTGGTTAATACAGATCCCAGAGAACCTGCATTTTACATGCCACACGTTGATAAGAAACGACTAGTTAGCTTGAATTATTGTTTGGCTTCAGGCGGCAGTGCTGTGACAACATCTTTTTACAAACAATGCAGTGATTATTCTATGACTGGATCTTCCTGTACTTACAACGATGTTGACCTGGAAACTCAGGTTCAATACAATAAACCTGAATGGCAGCTATTAGATGTTAACCGATATCACAGCGTGGAAAATATCACAGGTAAAAGAATGTTATTTTGTCTCAGCTTTTCAGATATCACTGCTAAACAATTTCTGCAAAAATATGCGAATCTATTGCAGAAATAAATATTGGATATGAGCGAATATTTAAGCAAGTACGGTGAAATTGTGGAATTGGACATTCCTATTGCCATGCCGGAACTAATAGAAATGAATTATAATTGGGTTCAATACAATCCTAGAAAAGACAATAAAAGATACGGTTGTAGCATAACTAGCTTGGAGGGTGGGAATTCAGGCATACCTGACTTAGACAGCCTCAGAGAATATAATAAAGAAAATAATACCAAATACGAAGAATCCAGCTTTAGAATTCGCACAGTACATTCCAGACCATTTACTTACTTTTTAAATAATGTGGATGTTGGTAGATCACATTTTTTAAATCTCAAAGCAGGTGGTTACTTTCCCTGGCACAGAGACTATGATAAAAACACATTTAGAATTGTTTATACTGTAAGTCGGTGCAATAAAAATTCAATGATCTGGCTGGAAGATGAGCGATTGTTACATTTAGAAGATTTTCGCTGGTATTACATTGATACAAAAAAGCAACATGCTGTATTTTCTTTTGATGATAACTGTGTATTTGCAGTATTCAATGTATTAAACACAGATAGAAGTATTTCTTTTATAGAGAATCATTTTTTCAGCAAATAAAACAAATTTATACTTTGATTGACTTCCAATTAAAGTCCCATGTAGAATCTAACTTCTCATAAATTACCCACTGTGGTGTGTATTGTATGCAGACTTTGAAATCTAATTCATTGACACCAGAATAAAACATCATATCTTCAGTTCTACGACTAATCCTTGCACCGTCTTCTCCAGCTCTTGTTCTAGTGAATGGTCTAGTAAGGTTTTTATTGTACTCATTGAAGCTCAGTGCAACTTGTTTACAGTTATTAGCCAGTGCCCAGGCTTTGTGTGCAGGTAGCAAATAACGTGCTATCAACATTTGATTGCGATAATCACGATTCAACCAAGTGCGAATTCCAGCTACTGCAATTTTATTGTTAAAATGTGCAATTTGCACACCACCACAGCCTACAATTTTCTTATCATCAACAATTAAATGAAATGCACCGTTGCGGCCTGTGAATTTATCTGAATTAGTTAGAATGTAGGGCAATGTATTTGGCTCATTTTCCCAGTTATCCGACCACATATTTTCACTGGCTGAATCAGTACTGTTTGCTGATTCTTGTTTGAGGAATTTAAAGAAAGACTTTGATTTTTTCTCTGTGTAAGCTAGAATTTTTATCATGTAAACTATTTATAGGCATTAAATACATATATTATGCAGTTTATTAAAAAATCTCTAATCGCACTAGCCATTGGCTCAAGCGCAATATTAGCCAACGCCGTTGAATTCACAGTACATCATGCACCTGGTGGGCCCAGTGATCGTGTCACCAGACTGATTGCCAAGTACCTACCCAGTGATTATGTAGTAGTGAATCGTCCCGGTGCTGGCGGCAGAATTGCTGTCCGACATTTACTCAAAGATAACACTATAATGCTGGCCACTGTAAGTCAGATATTTGTAACCAATCTACTAACTACACAGGGTTCAGGCTATGAACCAGTTAGAGATCTGGAAATTGTTGGCACTGCGGCAGTGATGCCTAATGTACTAGCATGTAGATCCAGTCTGGCAGTCAAAGAATTAAAAGATCTCAATGGACGTCAACTTAATTTTGGTGTTGCGGGCTATGGTAGCAGTGAGCACATTGCCACAGAAGCATTGTTTACAAAACTCACAGGCAACTATCAAAGTGTGCCCTATGCACAGGGCGGTAGTACTGGTGTAAATGATTTACTGGCTGGTAATTTAGACTGTATGTTTGCAAATTATCCCACAATTAAACCATTTATTGAGGATCGTAGAATTACTGTGTTGTTTAGCAGTCACGAACTGGGCTTAAATGTCAGTACATGGCGTGAACAATTTGCAGAACAATTCCCGTTTCAAAGTTATTTGAGCATAATTGTCAGCAAACAAATGCCGGAATCAGATAAACGCAAAATTGTCAGTGATATTGGGCGAGTATTTGAAAGTAGTGAATTTAAAACAGAGTTAAAATCACTGGGTGTGTTTGTCGTAGCACGTAGTGATGCACAAACTACGGATCAAGTTGAACGTGCAAATAATGCTCTGTACAAATTCTTAGTCAACAGCAAGATCAAGCTACAGTAATCTTACCCACCCGATAGTTTTTACCAAATATACGGAGGCCATCAAGGTCTCCGTTTTTTTCATTGGCAAATGCATGTAGTTTGTCCTTGACAAAGTTAACACCCTCGAGCCAGATACCATAGGCTCGGGTATCGCTGTAACCATCTTCAAACCATTGATCAAACTCACTGGTCCAGTCTTTGACAGCTTTATCTGTCTGGAACCAAGCATTATCCCAGGTAGTGTAAACTATGCTTCTCAGCAATCTTTCGTGATAGTGTCTAAATATTTTAGGGTCTGCGGCCATGGCGTCACTGTCAAATAGATGCGCCATACCGGGATTTAATTCCAGCCAGCGGCGCACAATATGCGCTTGTTTAGTAAGAATATCTAGACTATCCGGACTCCAGTAATACAATTCAACTGTGCTGTTCGTGTATTCATTTAAATGTTCGGGAATGGGAATAATGTTTGCGGCACGATCCGTAAATCTAATGTAAAATTCACCGTTGCGTATATAACATCTTGGTTTGTCTACACCCACTAACAATACCATGCTCTTTTGTTTATCGAATTGTTTACGTACATCTGTAAAATGCAAATAGTTAAAACGAGTAACATTGGCAGCATTTAAACCCTCTTTGCGATTTAATACCCAACTTGCGTCCTTGGCATCTGTCATATAATCAAACAAATGTTCACTGAGATCGCAGACCGTGATCTTTGTGCGTGGAATCTGTGCCGCAATTTCTTTTAATCTAGGCAATGTTTGTAAATGATATTCTGCGGCAGCATTTCTAGGATCTACGTTGTTGACATTTAATTCAGTGAATTGACGATTGGCTTTTTCCATGTTGTTAACAACAATTTCGTCAATGAGTAAACCCTGACGTACAAAGCTCATTAATATATTGTGACTGTCTGCACCACCACTGTAACTGAGTACAACATAGTCATACTTTTCACGGATCTGTCTACTGCGTAGATCATAGAGTGCGTCCAGACTTAGTTCTGGTTCCAGGCTCCAGTTATGTTTGCCAAAGACTTCGTCATTGAAATGCCAGTTTACATCTTTGCCTGTGGTTACTGCATGTAAACAGGCTTGAATCTTAGATTCAAACTCTGTGCCAGCGCAGGTATAATATCCCAGTTTTTTGTTTATCATAGTATTAAATACGTATTTATTGAAGCAATATGCAATTAGGCTCGGATCAGACTGGATTTTACATAGAATATCAACCATGTCGCTGGACCGTGGGTAATCTACGTGAAGAATATAATCGCCGAGCCAGAGATATAATTGCTCAGGGTGATAAACTTATACTGGGTATAAGTTCTGGTGTTGACAGTCAAGCGGCACTGCTAAGTTTTCGTGATCAAGGCATTGACATTGAAACTGCATTTTTATACATGCCAGGTTACAACGACTGTGAGTACAATAATCTAAAAGTTCTGGAACAGGCCTGGCAATTCAAAAGCCAGATCATAGATATAGATCCCATGAAGTGCAAGGAGGAAGTTCTAGAAATCAGCAAAGAACTTGGTATACCACCATTTCAAATTATTCATAGAAAGTTTCTCAGTGAACTTCCTGACATAAATTTTTTACAGGGCGGTGATGGTCCACTGATAACATTTGTCAAAGATCTAGCACACTTCTACGAAGGATACAATACCTATGAAATGTCACGAAAACGTGCCGGGGAAACTCTGAACAGACACAGTGAGTACATCTTATTTGACAAAACCAGTGAACTAGTTGTCAGTGCTGTCAAAGACGATATAATGACTGCATTTATAAATGCACATGGACTGTATATTAACCAAGGTGTTAGAAACGTGGACTGGTGGGACGTTTTTATTAAACCCATGTACTATGGTCGTTATTGGGGTTCTGATCTAATGTATTTTCCCAAGTTTGGTGGTGCTGAAAATATAGACTATGTCATGCAGGGTGTTGAGCACAACTATAGACAACAACATATTCTTGTACCAGTTGATCAGTTACTCAGTGATTTGCAGACTACTGGTGCTAGATATTACGCTGTAAGATAACTGACAATTTCTTTGACTGTGAGAATTTCTGTTATGGCATCTATGGCATTGCCCACAAACACATGCCCTTGTGTGCCAGTTTTAAGTCCCTGATTTAGACCCTGTGTATTGTTAAAATCGTCACTGGCTGATTCTTTGAATACCACAGCACGTTGCTGAGCACCTGATTGCAGTCTGCGAATATCACCACTGGTTGATAACAGTAACTTATCTTTGACTGCTCTAGGTATAGATGATTCTCGACTCATAGCAAACAGTGTACCAATACCAACAGCATCTGCACCTGCTGATAGATGGCGTTTAATGTCGTAGCTGTTCTTAATTCCGCCTGAAGCAATAATTTTAATCTTGGGGTAGATTGATTTTATTGTTTTTATTTCTTTTATTAAATCAAGGCCCGCCATGCTTCTACCTGCCGCTTCGGGACCTTTGACTGTGACAGCATCTATTATATCTTTATATGGTTCTATGTCAGTGTGCGTTAATACTTTTAAGATAATTTGTAAGCCACTGGCTCTAAGCGCATTTACTCTTAGGATGTTTTCTTCAGTGACGTCTGTGGGCTCATAGTCCAGCAGTTCTATGTGCGTTATTCCCGATGTCATTAATTTGTTGGTTAGTCTAGCGTCAACTACTTCTGAAAAGCGTAGAGCAACAACAATGTCACCTTCTGTCTTTTTATATTCACTGAGTGCTTCAAAGAATTCTTTAAAACTTGCATAGGTATATGGTACTAGACTTGGTACTATACCTGCTTGTTGACAGGCCACTGCTAGAGATAAATCACTGACTCCGTTCATTGGTGAACATACTATGGGATAACGACTATTAAACATACGGTTATTTATTGACAGCACAAAAGATAATGGACCCTTGCGGGTCCATTAACAGGATGGTTGAAACGGTAATTTTATTGTTCTGGTCCAACCCCATCCCCAGTATATCGGTTCAGTTCCTTGGACCCTATCAACATTCATGTTGACTAGTTTGTTTTATCTGACAAACATCATATATGTCTTTCCATAAGTCATCAGTTCCATAAGTGTCTAACACAGTGTGTTAGCTATGAGAAACACCTTCAAAGCCAGTTAAGGCTCCAGTGTTTCTCGCCTTGCGGGCCACCGTCTACTGCATCAAGTGCAGTTCGTTGTAAGTAATTAAACTTGCTGAATCCATCCTAAGTTTAACAGGTTAGGGCTTGGCTGCTTTTATTTGACTCAGGCCACCACTCTGAGCTCGTTAGTCTTGCTTCAATAGTAACCTTCAATGTTCTCGGGCGAACCTCTGAACTCCAGCTAACTACCACAGTGTCTAACAGATCATATAATATGAAAATTGCTGTACCTAACCTTATAAAACTATTTAATCTAGCACACTGTAACGTGGTACGTCCACAGTGGCCAGCATGATACCTTCTGGAGTCATGTCAGCGCCACTTAGGACGCCTTTCATAACTGCTGGACTAAATCCAGACACCAGGGCAGTACCCCGCTTATCGAACTTAACAGGCACGTTATCGTGACTGTTTAGGTTCCAGAACACAACGTTGGGTACAGTATAACCTGCATCCGCATACTTACGTACAATCATCTTGTACGCAGTGTCGTCGTGCTTGACACATTGGTCAAACTGCATGTCGCTAAGAATCAAAAGAGTCTTAGGCATGTCAGTGTCGGCAACCTTACCCTTGACCGCAATGCGAAGGATTTCGTCAAAAGCGGCGTTTAGGTTAGTGTTCATTTCCCAATCACTGCGATTCATCTGAGCCATTTTCTGGCTTAGTGTACCAGTCAGAACCTGAGCCTTAGGCTTGGCACTGAATGTAAGGAAAGTATCCTTGAATGCACCTGTGTTCTTATCAGCACAGTACAAGCCTAGTGCCAGCGCGATATCGATGCATAGAAGGTTCTTGTTACCTCCCACTGCGCAACTCATAGAGCCAGATACGTCTACTAGAGGCATAACGCTGGCGTCACCGATGTAGTTAGGCAGTGCTTTCCATTGTGCATCAGCAACAACATGTTCACCACCTGCCTTCAATGTCTTTACGACATCGTGCGGGTAAACTGCCGAAGCGTTTACCTTGTCAGTGCCCGCAGTTAAGCGATCCTTGTAGGCAGTGTATGCTTCAGCGGCGTTACGGGCAAATGCCTTGTTGTAACGTGCTGACGCAAGACTTGGTAACTTACCGAATTCGATACTGTCCCAGTCCTGAGCACACATCTTTGTTTCAACTACGTTTGTCAGTGCAACCAGGCTCTTACGATAGAACTTTGGAGTCATACCATAAAAGTTGCGGATTTCCACCGCGATTGGACCTTGACGTGGCATCCACTTAGCGCAGAGACCATTGCGAGCTCGAAGCGCATCACCGATTAAAGTATATGCGGCATCCTTGACTGGCTTAGTCTTGAAGATCAACATGTCATCCCAGCGACCGAACTCTGGAATGAATGGTAACACTCGCAACAATGTGTCTGGGTACTGCTTTTCCAAGTGCAGGAGAATGTCACGGACGAGCTGGCGTTCACCGGCACCTCCACGGACATCACGTGCCCAGAGAGCGATTTTCAGGGCGATATCACTATCTGCCTGGTAGGCTGTTTCAAAGTCAGCCACGACGTTTTTACCACGGCTAGCACCGATCTTGTAGAACAAGTCTACAAGAGGGGCACCACTGCCACTACGTGCTCGCATACCGTTGGATGTACGAGCTGGTGCTGGATTTTGCACTACTGCTTGAGCAAATGATGTCATACTTTTCTCCTTTCGTTAGAATGACAGGATCGTCTTTTTTACAATTATGAAGTGTATTAAAGTTGCTGAATCGATCCTAAAAATTAGCAGGATGCTTTTTTACTTTTGACGGGTATGCTACCATTACATCACAGGCCGGAATCGAACCGGACACCCCGTTTGGCTTAAAGTTAAAAAGTTTGCTGTAAGCATCCTTTTAATTCTGCGTTACATGTATTATATAACGTATTTGATTAATTGTCTACTGTTATTTTGGTTAATCTAACCAATTTAGTATTCGTCTGTACAGGGAATAACGTCCCAGCCTAGTCGCTTGAGATCTGACTTAATTTCGTCGGTGACTACGCTTTCGCCAACATACGCTTCGTATTCTTTGTGAAGTTTTTGCTGTTCTTCTGTTAGGCTGTCGAAATCAACAGGATCCAAATAGTCCCTGTTTCTAATACCGCTACAGTACCAATCAATGTAGTCACCTTCTTGTCGCATGTCTGCAATAATGCCGCCAGCATGTCTCCAACTGCAACTCCAAGTCTTACCCGCTAGTCTGGGCATAAACTCGTTCTTTTGAAAGTCATTGTTGCACATTGAGGCATAGAGATTCTGTGCGTAGACATGACTTTCACGAACTTTTTCAAGTATCCAGTCTGTGCTACGGAGGTCATACTCCATGTTATTTTCACGCCAGTCCTCACTGGCTTCGCGTTCTGCCTGTACTATATCCCAGTTAGCATAATAATCCAACATAGCACTGACATCTTCGTCATCTGCGCTTTTACCAGCTTCAGTGACTCTTTTGATGTAGTTCTCTTTTTGGAATGTATTACGCTCCGGGCTTTTGCTGATCTTGCTCATTGATTTTCCTTTTGATATAATCAATTAAATCCTGAGCATCACCTAGGCGATCATGCCCTATGTATTCTTCAATTATACTATCCTGAATTATTGCCTGTTCATATAGTAAGTACTGGAATTCTGTTAGAGGGTCACCGTACCAATAAGCATATGGAAGTTTATTTGCCATATGCTTATTTATTGATCAGCCACCTTGTTCTGAATCTTTTACTTCTGTGGCAACTATTTTATTAAACGCTTCGTCTTCTGCTTGTTGATCTTCGATTACTCTTGGATCGGGTTTACGAAAGATCGCGTCATAGTTTGAACTAAATTTTGCCATGTCTGTGGGTCGTTGTTTAGACCCTTTACCACCGTCACTCATATTAACTCCACAATAAATCAAAGTTTCCCGCCAGTACCTTCTTGGCGCTGGCAGTTTTATTTGTAATGTGATCTTGAACTCTGTCGTCCTGGAAACGATAAGTGCGAATTTTGTCTCCTCGCATACCCGATCCTACTTGTTGTCTACGATCACTAGCTACTTCTGTATTATACTTATTTCTTGCAATGCTTTCTACCTGTTCGGTGATCGCAGTTTTTGCTTGATCTAGACTATTTTGTCTGCTTCTACATTGTGCTGTAACCACAATACCAGTGGGTATGTGAGTGATCCTACAACTATTTTGATGTTTATTTCTGTGCTGTCCTCCAGCACCAGTGCCACTGTACCACTCTATGCGCAAATCTTGTTCACGTAGAGCTATACTGAGTTTTTTAGAGTCTATAATTGCCACTGTTACAGTGCTTGTATGAACTCTACCCTTGCGCTCTGTGGGAGGTATTCGTTGAATCCTGTGCCCACCTGGTTCGTTGTATAAACCTGATAGATCAGAGCCCTCGACTTCAATGTGAGTTTCGCCGGGTCTGACATCTACCAAACGGGTAGTTCAGCCCAGCTTACCTGCTAGACGGATATATGCTTGTGCAAGATCCGATACAAATAACTTACTATCCTCGCCGCCTTCTGCGGCGCGAATTTCAACAGTGCGTTTCATAGTTTTTCCTCGGTTATGCTTTTGAATAGTCAAAAGTAATTTGGCTCCCCGACCTGGGCTCGAACCAGGGACAACACGATTAACAGTCGTGTGCTCTACCAACTGAGCTATCAGGGAATATGTTGGTTGCGGGTAAAGGATTCGAACCTCTGTCCTCCAGGTTATGAGCCTGACAGTCTGACCACTGACGTAACCCGCGTTAAACTTTATAGAGGCTCTCTGTGGCGCTTGAATCCCCGGTAGCCCACCTCTTCATGGCCGGTCCTTGCTCTAAACGTTATTGGCAAGTTTTTCGGTGTTCCATTGTAGCTACTCAAAGAGCTTTTATAAAGTGTCTAAGCTACTCCCACCACAGGAGCCCTTAGACAGGGTTGACTACCCCGTCTACGTACTTTTCTGTTTAGACAGGTTAGCGTCCCTGCCTTTGTGATTTCTCAAGTCGTTCCTAAAGAGAACCTTGCGGTTGATCCAATGCACCGTGGCGTCTATGGGTTTGCCAGTATTCCCCCCTGTGTATAACGGGCAAGGGCGCCCGGGTTTCTTAGAGTAATCCTTCTGCCTGAAGAACTGCTACGATATCTTCACTGAGTGGAATCTCAGTTTTGATGTTTAGCTCTAAAACCTCATCATTGATCTTTTGTTTTTGTTTTTTAAGATTCAAAATTTCTGCTTTGGCCTGAGCGATCTGATCCTTACTAAGGATAGATGTAGATACAGTATCACCGTAGCCGAACATACGACTGCGAGCTTCGTCTTTCAGTCCCCTGATCTTTTCTAACTTACCCTTTACAACATCGAGATCAATCATCTCTTTGCTATCAGCTAGTTCCTGCAATTGTGCGATACGTTTATCAATAAATGCTGCTTTGGCTAGAGCAGTATCAATCCCGCTGGCAGTG
>JACCEB011113889.1_pt1 | contig 10535 bp, 6 predicted proteins | sample 7454761 | NCBI WGS metagenome assembly JACCEB01 (sample SAMN15323454, study PRJNA562643) | freshwater metagenome | isolation source: river surface water | place: USA:Blue River Watershed | collected 2017-08-18 | reverse complement strand
TCCGAAATCTGCCAATTGTGCTTGAACATTTGCCAGTGCGGCCCAACCACCGCTGTTGGCTATTTCTTTGACGCGCAGTTCATTGGCCCAAATTTCAAAACATGCTGGAAGATTGGATTTGTTTTTTACCCCTATCATCATCACTTTGATGTTACTCAGATCAGGGAGTCCCATGACATAAATTTTACCTTTATCAAGATCACCTTTGTAAGGAGCGGTCATCGGCCAGTTGGCATTTTGACGTGCAATTTTTAAATCAATGAGTTTTTGAAATTCTAAGTCAATGAAATTTTGATCAGGCCAAACAAGTTTATCGCTATTTGCTGAGTTTCCATTGACAAATCCTCGAGTTAAAGTAAGCGGAATTTCATACTCATAATAGTTGTTTGTTAGGTCAGTTCCAAATCTAATGAAAGCTGAAACTTCACCGTCTGCAATTGCACTACTTCCGCTCTCTTCGGCGTGCAAAAACATTTGAAGACGTTTGTAATTTCGAATATCGAAATTTGCAGTTTTAAAAGCACCTCTAGCATCTCCCGGTTTTAGGTCACACACTTGAAGTGAAATTGATTGTTCATTTTCAAGTACCGTTCCCAAACTAGCCATGTTCTGCACACGTTCAACTCCTGGAGGGGTGACATAAGCCACAGGCGCGCGTTTTCCATTTTCTTCAAGGTTTACTGTACTTACAACAAATTTTGTGCCGTCGTTAGGGTCTGTTGGAACAATTGCGCCTGGATTTTTTAATGAGTTTGAATATCTACGCCAATCTGCCCTGACTAAATTGATATATCCCATTCTTAGAACAGCCTCATCATTGAAACCAGTGAGCACCATCCTCATGAATCGAATACTTTTAAAGTCGGATATATTGCCAACAGCCTTTTCAAATTGTCTGATTGGAATTTTAAATTGGTACCATTTGATGGCTTTATCTGAGCCATTTCTTAGCTTGACGGTATTGTTCACAACATCGGCAACATAATTTTTGCCCATTTGTAATTCTGAAGCACTGATTTTAATCCGATATTGGTAGTAATCTTCACTCTGATTCATTGTAAAGTCACGGTTAATATCTTCAAAATCTGGGTTGGGAGAAGAAGATTTGGGCATGTCGGCATATTGACCGGTGAATTTATCAGGATTTGAATTTCCTTCCATGCCTTGAAATCTTGAATAACGCTGAACAATATCGGCATCGTTCGACGTGTAATCCTCCTCTAAATAATGCTTGAAATTATCATTCGATGGATCAATGAATGCTTGTTGGTATAATTTTGAGCCAGTACCAAAATTATTTGCAATTTTCGCCAAATAAGCCGTGTCATAAAACACTTTTTCTTCGGCATCTCCGAGACCATCTAATCCTAAATCTTGCGATTTTAATGTTGTCGGATTGTTGTCGAATGCAAAGTTAATTTGTGGGCTAGTCGGAATGATACCAAATGCGGATGTATCTGTTTCGTTCAGATTGTTTGCAGAGGTTGGCAACCCATTTTCAAACGATTTACGTCTATCGGGGAGGATGTCTTCACTTACGTTTCCAAAATGCAATAACAATTCTCCGTTTAAGTTCGGGTTGTTAATTAATGGATCCATCATCCAAATTTCTACATAATCAATATTTGCAGCCTCAAAGTCATTTTGATCTACACGTCGCATAATTCCGGCCCAGCTATTCCGTGGATCTAGCAATTTGCCATCCCCATCAATTTTGGTTGGATCCGTATTGAAATTGTAGAGTCCTCTTTCTTTCGGATTAAACGACAGATCTAAAGTGGGTAAAATGGTAGGCGTACCTTGTGGGAAATTTCTTTGAGGGAATACTTCTCTCTGATCAATTTGTCGCATGTAGGGATCACTCAGAATTTCGTCGATTCTATTCTGAATATTGGTTGGCATATCAGCGTCCCGGTAAAACAATTGATCAATGGTGTAATAACTTAATTTGGCATGTTGATTAAGCCACATTCTTTTGTCGCCAAATTTGGTTTCAGGGAATAAATCAGGTTGTTTTTGAGGGATCGATGCCACCACCCAGTTATTCACTACTTTGAAGTCGTTCGGTAACTCGGCATTTTCAAAATCTTCCAAATTTGAAACACCTCGTTGATCGCCTTGAGACGCAAAATTATGAGGAAAAACTTGAGCGTATTCCGCATAGGCCGTGATATTTGAAATCTCTTTGGTTTCAATGAAAGGCAATTTATCAACCAATTTGGTTATAAATCGTGATTTAGAGGAATAGGCAAAATCCGCACCAATGATTGTATTGAGCAAAGGCTCTTCGTTGAAATTGGTTTTTGTTGTGAGTGGTCTTTCGTACATGTGTAAAATTGTACCACCAAACATCATATTTTTGGAGTATTTATGCTCAACACGGGCTCCAAGAAGTGTTTTTTGTTGGATATTAAAGAAACTTTGACCATCTGCACTCGCTCTAATTTCAGCACCACCCTGGAGTAATCCCTGATTGATAATTCTCACCCTTCCCATCGCATAGTCAACCTCATAATCCATTCCTTCTTGCAAGGGTCTTCCATTAGCGGTAACCCTTACAGAGCCGCGTTGTAAGTTAGTAGTTCCTAAAAACAATTCGGCGCCATTTGAACTCTTGTAACTGCCTTGAATGAAAAATTTATTGTGTTTTACATCCTGAGCAGCCAGAAACTTCGTTGAGTCATACAAGGCATCGTAGCAATAAAAATCTGCAAGGTCAGAGCGTGTTTCAAACCTACTTCTTAAAAAGTCCCCAAAAGGTTCAACAACGGGGAAAATGATACGGGCAAATTGTGTTTGAACTGTCAATCCCTCAATTGCATCAAACACACCATCAGGTTTTGCTTCTTGTTGTCTGTTTAATTTATCAAGCCCAAAAACTTTTATCAGCGGCTGTGCATTTTTTAAATAAGGTAGGTCTGCATTTCCTACGGGTAAATAACCATAATCTGCTCCACTGGTGTCATCGGCATATATCACATTTAACTTGAAGTCCTCCAATGTCAGAGAGTAAGTATTCAAGCTATAAATATTTTTCATCATCAAACGCCACATGGGTAATCGGGTTCGGATGGTATTTCCTTTAAGCATTTTCAGATAAAGGAGTTTTTGATCTCCCGGAGGGATATCTCTTGAAAATTCACCCACTTGATACGTAACTCCATTATAGGTATACTCGAAGGCCACCGCTAGTATTTCATCGTTATTCAAGGGTTGATTCAAAGAAATAAAACCAAGTTGAGTATTGATTGTGAACTCATTAGATTGCAGTTGACGCGCATAGTTTAATAGGTCAAAATCTACAGACTGTTCGAAATTGGGGAATGTTTGGTACACTCGGTCTATCGCGGTACCTAATTTTCTGCTTTGATCATCATTTTGGATGGTCGCGTACAAGTTGTTAGACGCATTGTCGGCGACTTTATTTGGGCTTCCACCAAGATTTGAACGGTAAGGGTTAGCCTCTCCCAAGTCTTGAAACACCAAGATGTCTCTGGGGGTTTCAACATTTGCATTTCTATTGGTAATCCATGCTTCAACCCGGTTAATCACAACACCGCTTGCAACAATGGGCATATTTTCCAATGCCTTATCATAATTCTCTCTGAAAAACTGTGAAAGAAAAAAGTGCTTATTTTGATCGTAGTTATCGGCAGTAATTTTAAACTCATTCATTTGAGCACCACCTTTTAATACAGTTTCTGTACTCTGTCCTTTGTTTTGGCTAAAGACCGTTTTAATGGTTGTTTTTCCTAATTGCAGACTATTTGCAAATCCAAATAAATTTGGAACGGGTTTAATCAACTGCGTTGGTAAATTCAAACTCACGTTACCCACTTGAACGTCTTTCAAAATGCCATCAGGTTTTCCTTTCCATCCTAAGTTGGTTTGATTGTCGAAATCGAATTGTGCTTCAGTATCGTAATTGATTCCCAATTTTACAAATTCGCCAATGCTTCCATTTGCTGCAATTTGCAATTGTTGATCAAAAACAGGAACAAAATATAACTGTTGTCTTTTACTAAAATTAGGGTTCCTGATTTCGTTTATGGTTCCGCCAAGTTTTATCATAGCTGAGCCGCTCAATTGAAAATCAACACCTCCAGCACCAAATATTTTAGAAATTGCGGGATTGCTTAACTCCGCATTGATATAGTTTGAGATACCACCCTTGGATGTAGGGTTGCTGTAATCGGTATTCTGTGTTTTTTTTCTGTAATATTCACTCGTTTTGTCTTTGGACACCATTTGGAAATATTCAGTAACGCTTAAACTTTGTCCAGTTGGGTACGACAGAGACCCTAGCTGTTTAAAAGCTTCATATTTGTTGGTTTTGGGATTGTATTTCCATTCCAATTTTAAGGGATCATCTAAATCAATATTGGAACTCGTACTGTTGTTTTTGTCGCTACCGTTAGGTTTCGCAATTTTATATTTTACACTTGAAGTATCGCTCTGAGCCAAGGTTACATTACTCGCAAAAAATGCAAAAAATAAAAGCAAAATTCCTTGCGAAATTTGCAAAACATTTTTTTGTAAAATTTTGCCAAAACAGATGTTTTTTGTCATCACAAATCAGTTTTCTTAAGTAATCTTCTAACGAATAGGCGTTTTTTTAGTTACAATCGTGCAATTTACAATATTTTCAGTGAATTTTTGATTAATTCTTCCACTGTTGCCATGGCTCCGAGTTCTTTACTTACCTTCACAATTGCTTTCTCTGCACTCGCTTTTTGGTAACCCAAAATGGTTAGGGCTGTGAGTGCCTCAGAAATTGCATCTATTTTTGATGGATCCATCATTGTGCCGAGGCCTGATTTTTTTCCTCCCGTAAGTTTGTCCCTCAATTCCAAAACAATTCTTTGAGCTGTTTTTTCACCGATGCCTTTGATGCTTTTTAGCAAACCAACGTTTCCATTCAAAATTGTGGAGGTGATTGTTTCTGGGTCTAAACTCGATAACATAATCAAAGCAGTATTGTTTCCAACTCCGCTTACAGATGTTAACAAACGAAACATTTGACGTTCGTCGGGGTGAGAAAATCCATAAAGTACAATTCCCGTTGGATTTTGATTCTCTACTTTAAACGTTTGTTCAATAAAAATTCTCGCTTGTTTACTTCCTTTGATGGCTTCAAACGTATATAAACTGATACTAGCAAGGTATCCAACTCCTTGATTATTAATGACCACATGCGTTGGCGATATGTGTTCTATATTGCCGTCAATAAATTCGTACATAAAAATTGCTTAGATATAACGCTTTCGGCGTATGAAATAGTTTACCAAACCAAAAATAATTATACTTAAAATTGGTAAAATCATTGAAAACCATTGGAAATAACTTTTTTGTGATTTGGATTTTTCCGGGTCTAACAATCTCAGAGTTCTTTCCTTTGCCCTGATTTCTATTAAGCCGTTGTTGTCAATTAAATAATCAATGCAATTCAACAGAAACTTTTTATTGGCAAATGTAAATTGAGAAATTTTGTCGTAACCAGTTGGAAAAAACTTACCGCTGCTACTCACCGGGTTTCGAATAATATCGCCATCTGCAATCACGATCATTTTACTAGTTCCCTCCGCTTTGAATGGAATTTCTGAGTATTTCTTTTGATATACAAAAGGGGATTTAAATTTGCCTTCCAACAGCATTCCAGTAGTTTGAACGCCTTGATTTAAGGATGCTCGATACTGTTGATCTCGAGATTGCATATACACATTTTCTAGGTCTACAGTTGCAGGAACATTGATGACTTTAGAATATGGAGAGCTGCTTAATATAGGAATTGCCGTAACATCAGTTCTTATTTTCGCTTTCAAAGTGCTTGGAAACTGACACCAAACTGTACCCATGTTTTTGTTAATGATGTGAGGCATATCATTTGCGCCAAACAATGGGAAGTAAGGGAAATCTACCAATTCAATTCTTTTTCCTGCTGGAATAGGAATTTGATTGCACTTTAAATCAGCTAACAATGTGTTTTCTAGTCCTACTCCATAAGTAAATAAACTCGCAGTAATGTTTTCGAGACCATAATCCACAGCCATCACTTCTTTGTAATTTCTAAAACTATCAATTTCCATGTTCACCATATCCACCAACCAAATCACTTTTCCACCATTCATAATATATTGATCGAGTAGGTACAATTCCGTTGGAGAATAATCTTTGATGGGTTTGATAATCATCACCAAATCATTCAGATTTAGCCTTCTTTGCATGCTGTTAACGAGAATTGTGGCTGCATTTGACGGGTCTTTTTCCATACTCTGAATGAAAGGTTTCCCAGCTTCGGGGTCTGAAGTGTTTAAATTGATGGCAGAAACGTTGTAATATTTTGTCAACTCCGCAGCAAATCCTTCTACACGACCATCTAACATTTCCCCGTTTCCATCGATAACCGCAATGTTTTTGCGTTGGTCAGCAATGACTTGCCTCAGTCCATTTGCAATTTCGTATTCAATATTGTCTATGGCTCGTTGAATATTTTCTTCGGGAGTTTGAGCCACATCGTATTCAAAAAAGTTGATGGGAACAGAACGGTTGTCCCTCATCAATTCTGCTCCTGGAAGCAAATATTTGATCTTTGTTTCATCTGGATTCTCACTTTCCATGTCCCTCACTGGCTCTATGCCTTTTTGGGCAAAAATGTCTAGAATCTCATTCATTTCCTTTTCTTTTACTTCTTTGAAAGGATCAATGATTTCAATTTCTAATTTTTTTCCTGAAATTTCTCTGAATTCATAGGCAATGTCGCGAATTTCTAACTTTAATTGTTTGAATTTTGCCGACATATCACCGTCGAGGTATAATTTGAAGTAATATTTTTCTTTGAGGGACTTTGCAAGATTGATGCTTGTTTGGGAGAGCGTATACCGTTTTTCGTTTGTTAAATCAAATCGCTTGTAATACGCTGAGCTCAGTGCATTTCCAAGAATAATGATGAGTAACAATACCCCAAAATTGATATACGACTGTATTTTTTTATTTGTCTTTTTCATCACCATTTTCTGCTTTCAAATACAATTTTTGTTAAACCGAGGAAAACCAAAATGAATCCCAAAAAATAGACAATATCTCTGGTATCTACAACACCGCGACTGATGGAATCGTAATGAAATTCCAATCCAAACCACTCCAAACTTTTACCAATGGTGGTGAGCCAGGAGATATCACCAAGCATACTTAAAACTCCAAACATGAAAAAATTCAAGAGCATTGAACTGATAAGTGCAACGATTTGATTATCCGTTAATGAACTCGTGAACATTCCTACGCTCGCATAGCATGCAGCTAGCATAATCAGTCCTATATAACTTCCAATTGTGGCCCCGGTATCGATATTTCCAACGGGTGAAGCCAGTTGATAAATGGCGTAATAATAAAAAATGGTTGGAACAATGGCAATGATAATGAGAGTTACCGATGCTAAAAATTTTCCTACTATAATTTGTGTGTCTTGGATGGGTTTGGTGGTTAGGATTTCCAGGGTGCCCAATCGTTTTTCTTCGCTTATACTTCTCATTGTAATTGCCGATACCAAAAAAATGAGAATGAATGGAGCCACTTCAAACATGACTTGTAAGCTGGCAACGCCCAAATCAAAAACATTGTTTCCTTTGATCATCCACAGAAATAAACCTGTGAGCAAAAGAAAAACTCCTATTACAATGTACGCGATGAAAGAACCAAGAAAACTTCGAATTTCTTTTTTAAATATGACCCACATGACTTGTTAAATTTCTAAATATATCTTCCAATGAGTTTTTGTCTATTGTAAGTTCTAGTATTTCAATTTGTTGTGATAGAGCAAATTGTGATACATGCTGACGAATTTGATCACTTTGACCTGTAATTCTCCAACGGTTACCTCCAAGGTTCTCGGCATTCGAAACTGCAGTGATTCCGAGGAGTGCTTCTTTTTTACACGAAGTACCAAATTCAACCAAAATGGACAATGTGTCTTTCCCGCTGTTTTGCAAGATATCAATGTTGTTATTTGCTATGATTTCGCCATGGTTGATAATCATTACTTTTGAGCACATTGCTTCTACCTCTTGCATGATGTGAGTGCTCAACATCACGGTTTTTTCTTTGCCAAGTTGAGTAATTACATTCCTCATTTCGATGACTTGATTAGGGTCTAACCCACTTGTAGGTTCATCTAATATGAGCACTTTAGGATTATGAATCAGGGCTTGTGCGAGTCCAACTCTTTGTCTGTAACCTTTAGATAACTGACCAATTTTCTTTCGTTTTTCAGGGTGTAAGTTTGTCAAGTCAAGTGAATGGTCTACTGCTTGTGAAATTTGATTACTTTTCAAACCTGCCAAACCAGCCATAAACGACAGATATTCCTTGACGTACATGTCGAGGTACAATGGATTATGTTCAGGTAAGTAACCAATTATTTTTCTGACAGCAATGGAATCTTCTACAAAATCAATTCCACAAACTGTTCCTCCACCCGATGAAGGCGGAATATAACCAGTAATCATTTTCATTGTTGTAGATTTTCCGGCTCCATTTGGACCCAAAAAACCGACAATTTCTCCTGTGCCTATTTCAAAGGAGATATTGTTTACAGCATGTTGCTTGCCATAAACTTTTGTTAAGTTGTTTACAATAATACTCACAGTTCGATTTTACAAAAATACCGAGTACAGATGAAATAAAAATAGTATTCGTTGAATAAATATAACGAAATCTTAAACTGTAAATTCTATCATACAGTGTTTTTGATTCGGATAGGCAAAGCTATGACGTTTTCGGCTCGACTTTTTCTTCGTTGTTTTAGCTTTTGATTTTTTTGATGACTTTAATTTTTTTGTTTTCAAAGCTTTAGATTTTTTCGAGCGCTTGCTTGGTTTGATTTTTTTATTCTTGTATCGACTACTGCCTTTTTTCCATTTTCGTTTTCCTTTTTTGAACTTGAATTTGCTTTTCGAATACGGAAGATTAAATGTGTTTTTTGAAATTACCAATGTGCCAGTTACCAAGCTATCACCTTTGAAATCGATGATATGCATGGGGTTGATTGGCCTTCCTAGGAATCGAGTTTCAAAATGTAAATGAGGGCCCGTGCTTCTCCCTGTGCTTCCGCCTAGACCTAATGCCTCTCCCGCATTCACTAATTGTCCTGGTTTAACATACCGATGTGATAAATGGCCATAAAGGGTTTCGAAGCCGTTGTAATGTCGTATAATGACGCAATTTCCGTAGCCAGAATACCATCGCTACATTCGAACCACTCCGTCGAATGCCGCAAAAACACTGTCGCCAGTTCTGAGCTGTAGGTCAATTCCTTGGTGAGGAATTCCACCTCTCCACCCAAAGCCTGAATTTAATCGGCCTACAATTGGAACTACATAGTTGCATTCTGAATGCAAAATGGTTACTGGAATTTCATGGTTGAAATTTCTAACGTTGAATTTGTATGGATCCAATGCGTTGGTATCCCAGTTGTAATAGAAGTCGAAATCCGGATAAAATCCAGGTAGCGAAAGAGATTCAAGAGATTGATTCGGGGCATCATCAACTACTTCGACTTCTTCGTCGAATAACTCCTCTTCACTGGAATCTGTAAATTGGTTTAATCCGTATGCATGTGTTGCGAAAAACGCAAAAAATAATGCAATGAGTTTAAAACAATTGGATAGCTCGAGTTTGAAGTTCGTCTTTGTGTAGTTGTATTTTAAGCGCTTCCAATCCATTAAATCGTATTTCTTCCCGCAAAAATTGTACCAAAAATATGGTATGTTTTTGGTTGTAAAGATCTTGATTGAAGTCTAAAATATGCGCTTCAATCGTTCTATGAGTGCCATCAACTGTGGGTCTTACCCCAATGTTGATCATCGTTTTGTGTGTTTGATTTCCTATTTTGATATACCCTGCATAAACCCCGTTTTGAGGGATAAGTTTGTGGGGTTCATCGATATTTAAATTTGCGGTGGGATAACCCAATTGTCGCCCAAGTTTTTGTCCCTCAACAACAACCCCGCTCAAACAATAAGGATTACCAAGTAATTCATTGGCTTCTTTGAGATTACCTAATTGAATGGCTTTGCGAATTCTGGTGCTACTCACTGCAATTTGATCGATTTCTGATGCTGGAATTTCTTCAACTTCGAAATGGTATTTTTGAGAAAATTCTTTTAATTCAGCGAAACCACCGGATCGATTATTCCCAAATCTGTGATCATACCCAACAACCATGCATTTTACGTTTAATTTGGACACTAAAATTTCTTGTACAAATTTTTCCGGAGAATATTGAGAAATTTCGTGTGTAAACGATAAAACGAGCACATAATCAATGCCTTTTTCAAGAATCATCTTCGCTTTTTCTTCGATCGATGATAACATTTTTATTGACTCGTCTTGCGGGTTGATGACCAATCTAGGGTGAGGATAAAATGTAATGAGTAAGCTAGGTTTTTGATGCTTTTTAGCAATGCTAACAACCTGATTTAATACATGTTGGTGTCCTAAGTGAACCCCATCGAAAGTGCCTTGTGTGACCACAAATCCGT
>JACCEB010262288.1_pt1 | contig 10539 bp, 7 predicted proteins | sample 7454761 | NCBI WGS metagenome assembly JACCEB01 (sample SAMN15323454, study PRJNA562643) | freshwater metagenome | isolation source: river surface water | place: USA:Blue River Watershed | collected 2017-08-18 | reverse complement strand
TCCACATTAACAAAATGTATATGCAAGTGGTAAGTTGATGGGTCATAATGAAAAAACATTTTTAAATCCGGTTGTTCAAGCCCATACTTGGATTTAATTATTTCACAAGATTTAGCTTTCATATGGGTTAATAATGAAATGTGTGAAGAATCTAAAGACCTAATACATCTTAATGATTTATCCTTTGGAAAGCAAAGCACATGTAATTTGTTTAACTCATTTGGTTCTGCTTTTCCCGACCATGTGTATGATGGAATACAAATACACAAATCATCTTGATAAATAATATCAGATTGCTCTGATATCCCATCTAATATATTATAAACCCATTGGTCTTTAGCAGGATCACGTGATTTAATTTTTTCTAAGTATTCATCATATTTTTCTTTTTTTACTTTTTTGCTATAAACTTTCATTTTTGTTAAATCATTACATACTAACATTTCACCTTGCACTAATACTTCAACTTGATGTTTTTCATATAAATCATTTTTAAGTGTGGTATTAATAATTTTAATTGATTCTGGTGACCAATTAATAACTTTGTTTGGTATAATTTTTTTCTTTATAAGTCCTTCTGTACAATCCATTGAAATTTTAATTAAATATCATATAAAACTAAAATTTCAACTTTTTTATTGAACTTGTACAATTGAATTGTCTGGGCCTGCAAATAAATAAGTTGAGTAATTTGATGTTTTAGTATAGATAACATTATACTTTCCAACTAAAAAAGCATCAGAATGTAAAGTTTCTGGTTCCATATACACACCATAACCAAATGGAATTTTAAATTTGGTTAAAATTAAATCGTCATCATCTTTTAATCCCAATATTAAAAAACCCCCCGCCTCCAAATCTAAAGGCTGATGATAGTGAGGTGTATCATGGGTTTCAATATAAAATCCGTTGCCATAATTTTCCTTCAACAAATACTCTTTAACATATTCTTTACCAACTGATACTTCAAATAATGGTAGTTCTTTTGTTGATTCTAAAGAAAATATATCACCGGGTTTAATTAATCTACATCCAAAAATATTAAGGGTTTCTTCTGTAGTTGTTGTTTCAGGAATTGTGATGAATTCAGTTCGAGTAATAAACCAATCGTTTTTACCTAAAATATTATTTTCTGTTTTCTCCGCTAAAAAACTTTTTATAAATTTTCCTTTAATTTTAACATAGGAAATTGTATCTGATAGGTACAATGGTCCCAAATTATCTGACATATAATTTGATTTTGTTTTATCATTAGATTTTAATGTAATCAATTCAGAACCATCAAATTTTAACAAATCATCTGGTTTAAAAACTTGAACAAGTTTATTTGTGCGCATAAATGATTCTGGTGTTTTTCCAATTCTATTCACAAAAATATCATTATAGTTCATTATACTTATAAATTAAATCTAATATAGACTATAAAATAATTTTTTAAATAGTTACTTGGGTATTTTCCAACAAATACTTTTCTTCTAATTTAATTCTATTAGGAATAGCACAAGAACTATTTAAAATGCCAATAACCTGTTCGGCTTCCATTTGTTTGTTTTTAATCAGACGAAAGATTGGTTGATAGTATCCAATAATTTCATTTGCAAATTGTTTGGCGGCAAATGGTAATGTAGGAACTGAAAACTTTTCTGAATAACGGTTGTAACAAAATAACAAAAACGAGTCTGAATTAGGAAATCTGTTGTATTTGTACATGAAATCAATAAATCTTTTACAGCCTGAAAATACCTTATCAACTGGTCCAACAGTTTCAGTAACTTTTTCAACCCATGTGGATGGTTTGTTTTTGTACATAATATTGTAGTAAGGTCTAAAAGTTCCAGGACAAATTTGAACATTTGTTTCCTCAAATTGTTCCTTTAGTCCATATACTGTCCAATTAATAACTGGAGTTACTGATTCAGGAACCCAATTACATGACAACATAATAGCAGAGGCCGCTTTACTCGCATCAACCATTTTACTTAATCCAACTAATTCATCAACAGACAATTCACTAAAAAATGATGGAAGTGAGCTTAAAATTTCAGTTTGTTGGTCCTGACTGGCAGGACCATCAGTTGGTATCCATTGAATCCAACCTTCTAGATTTTTAACATCGTCAGACACATTAGACAAATCAATTTTAACGGCATTTTGAACTAAACAAGTCAATTGGTTCCTAAAACGTTCATTTGACTTTTTGCTCATGGATAACATGGACATTAATACCTTGGTTCTGTTAATTTGCTTCATGGTTTGAGTAGAAACAGGATATTTTAGTTCTCTTAACATGGCTAACATTGGTTCCATATTGAACAAATGGAGACGACAAGTGTCTCTGTCTGTTGGAGGGTTAAGTAAACATGAATTAACACAATACCAAACAGCTACATCAGTAGGTACTTTAGTTAGCACGTATTGAGGTAACCCAGTTAATGATGCAAAAGTGTTTGTTGATTTAAGACGATAAACCATATGTTCAGTTACTTGTTCTTTAATATCAGACAAATAGGCCCAAGTATCTTGGGTAACTAAGTACCAAATAACAGCCCAATACATATTCAGGTTTCCAAGTAATTTACCAGAAGTAAATAACTTGGCAATAGTATAATTACCGCATGCTACATGTTGAGAACAAGAACCCAAAGGAATAGTACCAATTAATTCTTGTTTTGTAAAAGGGTTACGGGATAAATTTTCATTAATTTGAGTTCCAGTCCATTGGGAAATAGCTGGTTTTAACTTGGCAACAATGTCTGGATAATTTAAAATTCGCAAAGGACATGATACAATATCATCAACAATATGCTTTTCTACATTTGCCAAAACAGGTTCTCCAATATCCACAACCATAATTTGAGGCACATCAGTATCCATAATAATTGGACATTCAACAGGCTTGCTAATCAAGTCATTGACTTCAATCGCAACTTGAGAAGATGTTTCTTCCTTTACATTTTCTGCTGCTGCCATTCGGTTTGACCTAATGGCTCCAATAGAATATTGGCCACGTAAATCTCCACACAAGTTAATTAAGTATCCAATTTTCTTTTCAATTTCCATTCCAATGTTTGAACCAAAGTATTTATCTGTCATTGCCTTTGCAATCAAAAGTGCTGAACCAAAATTACCAGTTTCAAGCTCTGTTCTCATATTGAGTCCATAGTTTTCACTTGATTTTACTGCTTGTTCAGCTAATTTGATTGCTAAATTTTTCTTTAGCTTAATTAGTTTTTCCTTAATTTCAGAGTCACCAGACCTTCCCATATTACGAGCAATAATTAACGCTTCCAAATTGGAGTACTTGGTATTAAACGTATCCAAATCAATTGATTCCAGTGCATTAATTAATTCAGGATCTGGTTTTTCATATATTTGAGTTGTTAAAGATGGTTCTCGTGATGATTTCCAATGAACGCGTGAACTGTTGTTTCTGGTAAAAGGGCAAGTTACACTTAGGTTCGCACTGTGATTACCTATAATATAGCATTCTACATTATCAATTTTCCAATTAGCTTCGGAAAATATTGAATCAACGCGGGCAACACTGGAGTCAGATACGTCTCCATCAGTAAAAATAATTACATTAGAGTTAATTTTGTTGGAAACTAAACTCTTTGCAATATAAACTGGTTCAGTTCCTCCTCCGCCAAATTTTGATTTAATTAAAGATTCCAGTTTTTGTTTGGTAATTTCTTTGATATCTGTATCCCAAATAAAAATTTTTCCAACTTGATTTTTTTCTTCATATTGTTTGTATACTTTGTTTACATGATTCCAATAATCATCAAAACTACCAACAGAGCCAGATACATCAATAAAAAATGAATATTTATTATTTAATTCCATTAAACCATAATTAAATATCAACAATATAATTATGAATCAATTTTTTTTAGTTATTATAAATTGCTTGATGTAATTGAGATGAAAATACATCCCATTTGTAATGTTCCCAACGATAAATTAACCATTTAGTTCCATCAAATTTTTCTAACGACATTGTTTTTTGATAGTTAATTGGGTTGCCACTGAATTCACTTAGTGGACCAATAACTAAAGGTAAACAAGCATTTTCTAAATTAGTATTGGTTAAATTTACATTTGATAAATCACAAAATATAAATTTAGCACCAGACATATTAACATTTGAAAAATCAAAGTAATTTAAGTTTCTATTAATTAACATTATGTTTGGTCCAATAATATATTTGTCTTGAGTAAAAGGGTTTGATATAATTTTATATGTGCGAGGTAAAATTAAATTATCTTCATAACAAATAACTGGTCCAGTTATTGTATTTGTTAGTTTACAATTAGAAAAATTAGCATTAGTTATTATTGTATTTGATAAATTTGCTTCTGACAAATCAATATTTGTTAAAGATGTATTTGATAAATCGAAACTTGAAAAATTTACTTTTGGACCTGCAATACATACTTTTTCGTCTAACATAATAATAAATTGGTATCCTAATGGTAATATTGTGCCAATAACTTGATTTTGTTCAAATGGACCTGGTATAATTCTATCAAATTTACAATTGGAAAAGTTTGAATTTGCAATATTTGTTGATGAAAAATTACAATCGGAAAATATACAACCAGATAAATTCAAATCAGATAAATCCATATTAGAAAAGTTTTCATTCAAATAGATTAATTTTGGTCCAAACAATATACCTTCACGTACTGTGTATTCGCGCATATTAATTAAACTAATATCATGTGATGAATTAAATGAAACAATAGCATTTGATAAATTTGTATTGGAAAATATACTATTTGATAAATCTGAACCAGATAAATTTGCCATTGATAAATTTACTCCTGTAAAATCAATGTTTATAAGATTTGTATTTAATAAAATTACTCCAGGACCAATAATGTACTTTTTATCATCAGATTCAATGAATTTGTAACCATGAGGTAATTTACTTGGTGCTTCTGAATTAAATGCTAAAGGCCCAGTAATTGCACCTTCTAATGAATTTGCAAATAAATCTGCGCCAGACAAATTACAATCTGTAAAATCTGCACATGTTGTTATAATATTATGTAATAATTTGTATGAAAAATCTTTATTAGCAAAACATAATCCAGTAGGTTTTCTACTAAATTCTTTGGAAATAAAATCATATTCTGTTGTAAATCCAATGGAAAAATTTATTGACCAGGATGATTGTGGTTTTAATTCTGTTTTATTAAAAGCCAAACCAGTTATTGCTAAATCTTCTCTTTCAATTTCAGTATTTTTTGGTAATTTAATTTTATCCCATTTATCATTATACAACCAATCCCATTCCTTATCAATAAAAACAAAAGAATCAACTTCTTTAGATCTTAAATAAATTCCTTTTTTTGTTATTTCATCATGTATACAAAAAATACCTGTTTCATGAGGAGAAGTTTTTAGGTGAGAGACATTATTTATTTTTTTGTTATTGCTTGTATTTAAATTCATAGCATAATAATATTTAACATTAGTTAGAGTTTGTTTTGATGTGTTTGTTAAAGTAATATTTATACTTATTTTGTTATCTGATTTTCTAAATGAATAACTTATAGTATGTGTTAAATCTTTTGATTTTCCAATTGTTTCAGAAGATAATATATCATCAGCACAAACATTATAATGTTTAACAGGTATTAAAGATTCATATAAAGTAGAATTATTATTTTGTGTTAAAACTTGCTTTTTATTTGCAGTTTCATATAAATTAGCATTAATTACACATTTATTTTCCAATTGTGTTTTATAAATTATTTTTGAGCAGTTAAAATTTAATTTTTGGTCATTTGAATTAAATATTGGTGACATAAATTCAAAATTTTCATATATTAATCCAACATTAGATATGTTAATTTCATCTGCAATATTTGGTAATATTTTTGTAGTATTTCCAATAAGCCCACAATTATTAACGCCTAAAATAATGTTAGCCCCTTTTAAAATTATATCTGAACCAGATTCTAATGCAAATTTTTCTATCGGTAAAGGAACTGTAATTTCTTTATTTATTAATATAGTTTTAACATCATTCTTAACATAATTTTTAACTTCATTTTCTAATTTAATTTCAGATTTTATGTGATTATGAAATTCTATAAAATTTTCTGTTTCGTCAATAAATGTTGTTTTAGTTTCAGATGTTTTTTGTTTATATTCATTTTTAAATTCTTTTTCTTTTTTAACTGTATTTTGATTTATTTGATTAAAAATTTTTTCAAATTCTAAATCTTTTTCATTTTGAACAAGAGAAGTAATATTTGGTTCTTTACATTTTATTAAATATGATGCTATAACATTTTTATTTTTTTCTTCCAAGTCATTACTTAACTTTTCGTCATGAAAATTATAGTATTTGTTATATAATCTTTTTTGAACTATTTTTTGATTTTCTTCTATTTTTACTTCATTATTAACATTTTTATTTATGTTATTATTAGTATTTGTATCGGTGTTATTATTATTGTTAATTTGTATATTTTTACAAATTCCTGGTAAAATTTGACCAGACGCTATTTTTGCCATAAGTTCAGCATTTGTAATTTTCATTTTAGTATATTAATATAATATATATTTTAACTCTAAATATTATATTAATAACAGGTAAATTTTAAAGAGATTATATTTTTTTAAACTATTTTAAAGCATTCAATAAGATTAATTATTTTTATAAATAATTGAGTATTAATATTTGTTTTGTTTTCAATTATTTTTTTAATGTTTGTATTTATTACATCAATTGATGTTTGTATAATTCTATTTATGTCTTTAACAATTTGTATTTTTGAATTTTTACAATTTTCAGACTTTGTTAAATCAAAATTATCTAATTGTTTATATTGTTCTTGAGTTTCAAATAGAGTTTCAATTATTTCTGCAATATTAACTATTTCTTTTGGTAAATCAGAATAATCTAATAGTAATTCAAGTTCATTTGTAAACTTCCTGTAATTAACAATGTCATCTAAAAAATTAGATTTTTGTTCATTTAATTTAAAAGTTTGTAATACCAAAATTTTTTTTGACCATAAAACATTTCTTGAGAATTTACCAATTGTTAATTGTTCATTATTAAAGCTTATTGTAAACTTTGTTTTAAGTTTTGAAAATATTTCATAATAAACATCATAAATATTTGTTGATTCAATTTTCATATTTAAAATTTTTTCGTAATAACTGATTTCATCAATTGTCATACTATATTTTTTACCATGTGTCATAATGTTACAAACTAAGTCATTCCATTGTTTAATTTTAATTGGATTGTCAAGAGTTACATTTGTTTCTAATATTGAATCAATTAAATAAATAATAAATTCAAATGATTCCATTATTAACTCAGGACGGGAAATATGATCAAAAAACCTAATTTCAATACCATGATTATAATGTTTATTAAAGTTTATATCTAATCCAATTTTATCAAGTTTATTATATGCACTGATTTCGTGATATTTATTATACCAGAAATAATCAGGAAAATTTGCAAGTTCTGTAAGTAAAACTTTTCCTTTTGGCATATAATCCGTATCATAGGTTCCCAAACCAATATATCTTGATACAGCACAACGTTGCGATGATGCTGAAAATTTTTTGGAATTTGAATAATTTGCTATTTGAGAAAAATAATCAGGAGTTCCATAAACTGAAACTAATAATGGTTCAAACCATTGAATTATTTTAATTGCTTCCTTATGTTCATTATTGAATTTTTCTTGATTTACTATTAACATTTTGTCATCAAGTTCAGTAGGTAAAGTTAAATTATAGTGTAATGTACCATTATTAAAAATACCAATATTATTTAAATTTGTCATGTGAAGCGCAAATGGGTAATTTTTTTCCATTATTTTAATTTTACCAAATTCAGAAAATAAGTGTGTATCATGTTGATATTTTTGTATATTAGATATAAAATCATTTTTATATTTTTCTAATTCTCCAATCATTTCTTTTACATCTGTTTTATAAAAATTTAATGTTGTTATTTCAAATGTATCACCATCATAAAGCCATGTTTTATTAAACGAATTAAATAAATCTTTGTTTGACTCTAAAATTTCTTCTCCTAAGGTTTTTCCAAAAAAATCTGGATTTGATATTTTTCCTTTTATTTCGGTTGATTTATTTGTATTTCTTTGTTTTTCATTTATCCTTATTTGTTTATTAATTAAAGTTTTTGATTTTTCTAGTGTTTTATGGTTATTATTTTTATCAGTATCAGTAAAACTATGAGAATTAATTAAAATTGGTATGTCAATATTAGTTTGGTTTGTATGGGCAAATGCATCATTTTTAAGTTCTTGATTATAATTAGAAAAATAATTTACTGAATATCTCTCTCTTGTATGATTATTTAAAAAAAAATCTTTTGAAATTTCAGGTCTATTTTCACATTCTAAATAAAATTCATTTTCTATTCCAAGACCCCAAAATAGTTCATTTGATTTATATAAGCCTAAATATTTTTCGTGTTTTTCTAAATGGGCATTATCTTTAAGGTTTCTACGTATTGATAAAATTTTTTCTTCTTGTAAATTATTATTATTAAAATTTCTTTCTTCTGTTAATATTTTTTCATTTGAAACAGTTAGCTGATCATCAACTTCAACTTCTCTGGAAAACTTATCAAAAGATCGAACATCTTTGTCTATAATATTATTCATTTTTTACTATTAACAATTCGTTAGATATTATTTATAAAGTTGCTAAAAAATAATAAAAAAACAAATTTTTTATTTAAATATTTTATAACCATAAAATGTATTTTTTTCAAAACATTATTAAGCATGAATATTAAAAGTATATTTTTAAGAAAAGAAGTTTATCCAAATGAATTTAGATGTCCAATTGTTCCAAATGACGTTAAAATTTTAAGAGAAAACGGGTTTAAAGTTATTGTTCAATCATCCAGTTTTAGATGTTTTTCTAATTATGAATTTGAAAAAGCTGGTGCAATAATTACTGATGAAAATTGGTCTTTTTTTCCTAATTCACTAATAATTGGTTTAAAAGAATTAGATAATATTGAAAAATTAAATGCAAACACACACATCTATTTTTCACATACTTTTAAAAATCAAACAGGTTCTGAAATTATATTAGACTTTTTTGCCAAATCAAAAAGTAATTTATATGATTTGGAATATTTTGTTGATTCCAATGGAAAAAGGTTAGTTGCATTTGGTTTTTACGCAGGATTTATTGGGGCGGGATTAGGGTTATTACAATATGGTATGAAACTAATTGGACAAAAATTAACAGGATTAAAATATTGGAAATCAAATCAAGATTTTATTAACCAAATTCAAACTTTAAATATTCCAATTAATCTAAAAATATGTATTATTGGTTCTACTGGTAGATGTGGTTCTGGTGCAAAATCATTATTGGATAAAATGGGATTGAACTATGTTGAACTTCAAAGCAAAGATTTAAAAATAAATTTAGAATCATATGACATTGTTATAAATTGTATTTGCTTAACTAAAAATATTGGTACATGGTATGATTCTTCAACACAATTTTATAAACATATTGTGATTGTTGACGTTAGTTGTGATTACACAAATCCCAATAATCCAATTAAAATATATAATAATAAAACAACATGGGAAGAACCTGTATTTACATATAACAAATTTGTTGATATTATAGCAATTGACAATTTACCATCATTATTACCAAACGAAAGTTCAACTGAATTTTCTGGATTATTAACAAACTTATTAACACAATATGAAAATGATCAAAATAAATATTGGGAAAAAAATTTACAAACATATAAAAAAATCATAAATTTAAAAAAATAATTTTGTGAATATTATTAGATACTATATAAACAATGAGTGTAAATTTAAGTTCTTGTACAACCTCTTCTGATGATTTTGATTTTGCTTGGTGTCATGGTTTTGGATCCTTAGAATCAGAAATTTATCAGTATAGGTATTGTGGGTATCGAGCCCAGGGGATTTGAAAATAATTTTCATGAACATAAAATTAGAACAAATGATGAAATTCGTAAAGAATTTTTTCAAAGGATTGGACTGTTCCCAAATAAAAATAAAGAAAAATCAAAACCAATACCTATTCCAATGAAAAATAATTGTTTACAATAAACAAATAAACAAACACAATGATTTGTTATCAATACCAAACTAATTTGATAACAAGCCTGAATAAACCCTCTTGACAAGGTACGCATAAAAATCCCCCATCGGCTTTGATGAAGCAACATCTGGAGACTCTGAAGAATCAGCTAGACTCACAAGACGAGCCATTGCACAAAACACACAAGAACCCTCGGATTTTTGATCCTTAATTGTCCGTGAAAAAAATCCAATGCGAATTTTTGGGTTGGCAGGACCTAGTTGCGCACTAATAACCCTGGGTAGTCCATTCATCCAAGAGTCAATAATTAGCACGTCAACACTTCGGCACGACTTGACAAGAATTCGCGCGTGTTTGTTCCATGAGCAAAGTGCAAAACGGTGTTCGGAATTAACAAATGGTGTCAAGTCCCAGTCCCTAAT
>JACCEB012006468.1_pt1 | contig 10541 bp, 11 predicted proteins | sample 7454761 | NCBI WGS metagenome assembly JACCEB01 (sample SAMN15323454, study PRJNA562643) | freshwater metagenome | isolation source: river surface water | place: USA:Blue River Watershed | collected 2017-08-18 | reverse complement strand
CTAGTGGTGGTATAGGTAACACATTCCGCCTAATAACCAATAATACAGATGACCTACCTAAGGAAATTCCAGCAAGTGTATCTAGCCCAGTGTCAGTCATCTCTGGACCACCTAGTAATGCACCAGTTAGCAAATTACCTCAAACAAAAAATAACAAAATTCCAACTCCCACATCCACTACCAGAGTGTTAACTGGTGCATCAAACGCAGATTAGGGAACTAGCCATGCAAAGGTTTCCTAATCCATCCTATCCCAATTATCAGCACGGCTAGAACCAGAAACATATACCATCCATTCTCTTTTCGAATTCCATAGTTTCCATAACCTTCAATTTGGTCGGGTGATAGGCCAGTTTCCGCAACTTGTGACCGTATATAATTAATCCTAGTATCTGTATTACTCATTTGTGATATATTTGACAACAAGCCTCTATATATTTATTTATTATTTATATATAGTAATATACTTACTTAAAAGGTACAAATAACCAAATACAAAATGACAATCCCGGATTTAACTGTTAGAAACTTCCCCTATCTAGCCGTGGTCATCTTTGCAGCCATACTCATCCTCAAGTCCATCGAATATGCCAAGACCAAACGTCCAGGTAAAGCCAATGTATTCCATCCAAAGCTGGCTAAATCCGCTGTTAAGAACAATGTAGGTGCGCTAGTCCCACTATATGACTTTATCGGCCTAACACAGTTTACGGCGCCTGACCGTGTGAACACTGGCGGTATTTTCGCTAATGTAGTCTATGCCATCGTCCTATTTGCAGCGTTATTCACTACCGAATTATGGTATGGTCATATAGGCCTAGTTCTCTTACTCCTAGTTGGTCTCATGGCGCATGTATTCTTGTCCAGGGCCCGGTCGTATGCATGTGTTAATTACATTGATGACCGTACAGACCCTGCATCTACATACTGCTGTGGCGGAAATCTGATGGTATTCTTACTGGCTCTGTGTGTGAATCTGTTCTCGACAGGTGGAGTCACTGGTTTGATAATTCCCTTAATCATCCATGGTGTGGTATACACTGGCCTGGTACTGTGGGATTACTATATGGTATTTGACCGGAAATCACAGCAAAAACACCGCCTGTGCTACACCATGTTCGACCGCAGTGGAATGTATGCAGTGGGTGCAGTTACCAGTTTACTGCTCTTGACGTATGTATACTCAGTTGCCATTTCTTTTGCATCTGTCGCATTGGCATCTACTGGCCGACGTTAATCAGTGTCTACTAACACAACTAACACAATTAACACAAAAAATGAAATCCGTATTTAATTTATTTGTTTTTATATGTTAATATATTTACCTTATTATAATACATAGTCAAAACTATAAATATGAGCAGCACAGGCACAGGAAAAAGTATAATGAAGAGTTCACGGAGCCAGAAGTTTGATTTCTTTGCAAATGATGGTAGCTTCCGCCCAATCCCTGGACCTAAAACTAAAAAAGCTAGATTCAGTCAGAAAAGTAGAATGCAAGAATTCGGTGCAAATAATACACCATCAAGTATAAAAAAAATCGGAGCTGGTAACACAGTTATCCCAACTTTGAGACTTGTTGGTTATGAATCCAACGGTATGCCAATCTATGAAAATGTAGAAACACCCAAACACATAAAACATAAAGGCAGTACCAAACACCCTAAATCCCAGCATCATTGACGCGGTGGACAATTAATGAGCTTAAAGCCGGCAAGCATTGAAAATTGCGGAGGCGGTTTCAGCGGTTCCGGTATAATCAGTTGGCTTCATATCCTGGATGGGTAATTTGGCACGTCCGGCCTTAATGTTATTTATATAATTGAATTTTTCGTTTAATTTACGTTCATCACACAGCCCGAATTTGCGGATTTCGTCCTTATATTTCACAGCGCATTTGGTCATATTATCGCGGCGTTCAGATTCAGTATATTGCACTCTAGCCAATGTGCCATCTTTATTTTGTTTGGGTGGAGTGCATGTGGAAAGGTAATTATCTACAACTGCAAATGCGGCATCAAAGTCCGTGGCTAGAGCCGTTCCTGGTTCTGGAAATACACAGCCCCATTGCCCCCGTGGTGTGAATACCTGATATCCTGGACGTTCGCTATTTTCATCACAGCGGGTAAATGATGCCTTATAGCAGCCATCTTCAGCATCCCGGTAATGACCCCATTTATCAGTGCTAGATTCCGCTAAATAACTGGCTTCTGCTTCTTCATATAGGTCACCTGCTGTTCCATATACTTTATTCACTACTTCCATGGGGTCATTGCCAACACCTGTATTGGAATCTGCGAATTGCTCACCTTGGTAACCCTTGTATCCACTAGACCCCCTAAAATGTTCAGCATTGGGATTGTATTTGAGGTTAACGGACTGTCTAGCCAACCAATCTTTAACGGTTCTGTAATCCCGGAAACCAGATATTGATTCCTGGTACTTAATCCCATCTACTACCCGATAGAGTTGCACGGTTGGCAGTGCAGTAACCCCAAACTCACGCTTGCTACACACCGATAAACTAGTTAGACCTTCCTGGTCTTTGCAATTGTATTCTTTGTAAGTAACACCATCTGGAAGCGCTTTAACAACATTGAGCCATACCGGCATAAATCGCTTACTATGACCACAATCCGGACTCCAAAACAACCGGAGTTCATACACATCTGACCCTAAGAAACCTTCCTTTGTCAACATAAACCTACGACGTTCCTGAACACCAGTTGCGTTATTATCGGCGCTAGTTTCATCTATGCCTCCAAGTTCTTTGTTGACGGCTATCTCAGCTTCTTCTTCAATTTTGCGGATATTGGCTCTAGCCGTAGAAGCAGCCAAATCAGCAGCCACCCCGGTTTCCACCTTGGATACATATTCCGCTGGATGCGTGGTGATAAACGGATAATGGATATTTAGTAGACATATACCTAGTAGTAACACTATAACCAATATCGTGAATTTCATGTTATTTGTCATGTTGTTCGCCAGTCAACAGTGTATGCTATGTTATTTAATAGGCTACAAGATTTTAACTAACGGGAAAAAATGTTTTTTCTTAGTGAATAACTGATATAACTAACAAAAATCAAATAATATACATGACTGACACAATAAACCATAACATAAACCAGCTTACCAATTTAGGATACAAGCCGGCTAGACTAGCAGACACTTGGTATGAATACTTTAAGCGTGAACAGTGCGGTATGTGTTCTGGCTGCGGATGTATTATTCATGTGAATAGGCTGATTAGCCGATATAGTCATATTCCGCTACCATGGAATGTTATCCGCGCGTTGAATCCAAGTGACCCTAAAAAACACTATGTACACTTTACCCCATTGACATGTATTGCGCCACTATATTGGGGAATGGATTTCGAAATGATTAGACTACAGTTATCATCTATGACTCACAAAGAACGGGCAAAAACACTGATTCCAGTGTGCCGAGACTGTGTAAATCCACTATTGCAGCCTAATCCAGCCACAAGTTTACTCATTAATCATTAAAGAACACAAAAGGCTTTTTAGGTGACGGCTCTTTTACTTCTTTTTTTGATTGTTGTAGCGAGCGCAAATCTATGTCTTCGGGTTCTTCCAACTCTATATCAAGGTTATCCAATGTATCGATTGTAAAACCACCTTTATTGTTGTTACTGTTGTTGTGTGTTGTCTGGTTATTTGTTGGTGTCTGCGACATCTGCTGTTTTATAGTTACAGGCTCTAAATCAATATCTTCTAATACATCGGATAGGGAAGACTCGATTCCATTAACGGAATCTGTTTTACTGTCAGGAATTTTTGGTTCAGGCTCATTAACATTCTCAGGCTCCTGTACAGGTTCTTTAGCTGGTTCTGGCTCAGACTCCAGTACAGGTTCTTTAGTTGGATCCTGAACTAGTTCTTTAGCTGGTTCGGGTTCTTGGTCCTGAACTAGTTCTTTAGCTGGTTCGGGTTCTTGGTCCTGAACTAGTTCTTTAGCTGGTTCGGGCTCAGGTTCCTGAACATGGGTTGTTTGCCCAGTAGCTTGGCTGGACGGTTTCTTAACATCTATTTCCTCTAAATCATCAGGCAAGTCAAGGTCTTCTGGTGGTATATGGGTGCTAGTTGATGCAATGGGCCGGGGATTGGCATTCCCATTTTTAAGTAATTCTCTCAAGCTCTTAGTATTCTTAAGGCTAGACTGTTTAGGTGTAATTCCACGGTTTTCCAAATGCGATTCCTTAGATGGAATAGGTAGGGTGGAAGTAGGTTGTACCGTCGACACTCTATTATAAGCCCACCCTTCGGGTTGGGCTTCTGAGTGTCTAGGCACTGACGTTCCACTGTGTTTAAGCCCACCAGGGGTGGGCTTATAATTCAGTGTGAACGGTACTGGTTTCTGCTTAATTTTAACAGGCTTAAAAGGTTCACGTGCGGGTTCAACAATGCTAGTCTTTTTAATGATTGGTGTAGGTGTATGTGTAAGTGTAAGTTCAGATTGCGGAGGCCCAAGTTGTGGTTCAAGGTACTCAGTCACAATCTTCTTAACTGGTAATTGTTTTCGGATTGTTTCGTCAATACATGATGTGATAATCGATTCTACTTCACGCATATTCTTCTGATATTCGGTCTTAGTTACATTTGTACAGCATAAATATGGGCATTTCCATATTTCCCGTGCAACTTCGGTTAATACCAAGTGAATGAATTGAGTACCAGTTGGTGCATTGATTTGTATCTTGGCTCCTTTTTTGGCCTGACTGACAATTGTCAGTATTTTGATATGTGTGATATATATTATCTTAAGTAGGTCATCTAGCCAATCTCCGCCCTCTTTTTTGGATATTATATCATATTCCTTCTTGATACGCCCGGTGTCCCATTTGGGTATACGCGACAAATTGTCCTGAAAAACCATTAGTACGTTATCGGTAGTGTTTTCCTGATGGCAAAGTGCATCGGCATCGTTGTATACCGATTTAATAATCCGCAGGATAGGAGCCTTAAGAATATTTGCTAGCTGTTTTCCATATTCGGTTTTGGCGTCTAGTAATAAGTTTATACTTCCGGAATCCATGGTGTATATACACGGCTAGACCCTATCTAGTAGTTAATATAATATGTAATTTAAACTATCAAAGCTATTAAAAAAACAAAAATCAAACGGGGCGGTGTCTGCGTTAATAGAGCTCGGTGAAAAAGCGCGGGTCAGCTGGTCCACGAGGAGGGCATTCGGAGATGGCTTCCGGTCGCATGAGTCCACCATCATTGCATTCTAGGTTAAATGTATATGCAACACCACCAGTCATAGGTTGCTTTTTACGACCAAGTAATTTATTTAACATAGAACGTTTTTGTACAGGTGCTTGTGTCTTTTTGGGTAAGCGTGCAGTTAGTGCTTTAGTAGCTGCTGGCATAAATGGCACAATACCACCCTCGAATTCAGACGCGGCAATTGCTGCATATTTGAGCTTAGGGGAGTATTTAGCTGGTGTTTTGACATAGGCTTTCCTAGCTGAAGTACGGCTAGATTTTCCAGCAGATGTACGGCTAGATTTTCCAGAACCAGCTTTTTTAGTGTACCTAGAAGGTAATCTAAATAATTTGCGTAGAGTTGGCATAGTGTACTCTTGAGTATAGTATAGTCAATATAGTATTATACTTAATTAATATTTTATTTATCAGTTAAAGACATTTTCATTATAAATTTAAACAAATCGAAAATTAGCTGGCTGAATAAAAATTGTTTATGTCATCCATAGTACCAGTTAAACGAGCAGTTTAGGAATGGACCATATAAAGTGTCTAGCCAAGGAAACTGTACAGATATCCCTGGCTAAAATTTTGATAACATCACAATTACGTAACCTGTTACATAAGATACATCATGAATATCCAAAAGTATTTACTAAAGACAGGTTAGATGCTGAATTAGATAATATTCAGAAACAAGTTCAATTAATGCATATAGGAATCAGGGTTCCTACTGGCAAAGTGCTTTATTCACCCAAACTCAAAATCCCAGTAACTATCCGCCTGAAACCTGAAGTAGCACAGGAACTAAATGCCAAGCCAACACCAAAACCTGTCACAGACTCACCTGAACAAACCAAGCCACAGAAGGTAGTTGCACCGGAAGATAAATGCATGGCTAGAGTGTATACATCTAAATCTATTATACATCAATCTCCGGATAATCCTCAAGTAACGCTATATGGCCGACAATGCAAGGCTAAACATACCAACGGTAGCTTGTATTGTGGATTACATAACAAACATCGGCCACATGGTACTTGGGGAGATGAGCCGGAATCGCATATTAAAGCCCATTTTCAGAGACATTATGATAGTGCTATTGCTAGCGGCAAAATAAAATCTGACAAAAAATAACAAACTAGACCTGGTGTCCAGTTAGTTGTTTTTTATTATGATTCTCTCTAATTTACTCTCTCACTCTCTCACTCTCTCACTCAAGTTAGTGTTCAGAACTCATCGTCAAAGTAGTCCACCTTCGAGGCAGATGCCATGGGCAGGTACTCGACCTCCTCATCCTCCTCGATATACTCCTCATCGAATGTGACCTTGCGGTCAGCAGTTCGCTTGGGAATGGTGACCTCAGGAGGCGGAGCCTGTGTGGCTGCCATCTTGGAGTATGACTGCACAACGCGCTGCTCGAGCTGCTTGGCGTCAGTCGAAGATGGCTTACCTCCGCCAAGCGTCGGGAATGCCTCGGTAGATGCATGACCTCCGCGCAGCGTCGGGAAGTCCATCGAAGATGGCTTACCTCCGCCAAGCGTCGGGAATGCCTCCATGTCCTGTGAATCAATCACTGGCTTGAGGTCCTTTGCCCTTGGCGGAAGTGGCTTGTACTTGCACTGCTCAGTGCCCTTCTTCTGTCGGTTGATGGGCTTCTGCTTAGGCTCGGCGAGTGCGCGAGTCTGAGAGTCAGGGTCCTCAACATCGAGTGCATCAAATGCGTTAGCGGCCGGCTTAGAGTCGGCTGCCTGCTGCTCATGAGTTGCGCGCTGGGCGGAAATCATGGGCTGGTTGATGCTCTCGCGGATGACATCCGAGAGGTTGATGTAGAGCTTGACCTCCTCACCGTTGTCGTCGAGGTAAGTCTCCGGTGCCGTGATGGCGTTGTAGATGTGGTCCATTGCGGCCTCCACGTAGGTAGTGACCCTGCGCGAGAAGTTGCGGATAGTGGTGAAGAACACCAGCGAGAAGTCCTTGCCGTCGTAACGGCACTTGACGAAGAGCGAAGGATGCTCGTCCGATGAGACTGACTTGTTGTCAATCTCGACGAAGCGGCCAGTCTCCTTGTCCTTCTTGGACATGAAGCGGTTGACACGGATGTGCTCAACCTTGCTCTTGACCTCGATGACGTAGGGCTGTGAGGACACAGGAACTGGAGTATCCAGCACCTGGTCGCAGAGCTCCTGGTTGTTGTACTTCAGGTTGATGTGTCCGCCCTGGGTCACAGTTGCGTGGACCAGATGGTCATCGCCCGGCTGGAGCCCGTGCTCCTCGTGAAGCGCCTTGATACGCCTCCTAACCTGGATGCCGATGGTCTCGCCACCGTTGATGTGATGGGAATGAGCGTACTCAATCCTCTTCCTCTGCTGCCTGTCGGCAGTTCCATTGCCATTAGCCTCCTTGTCGGAAGGCTTGAATCCGTTGTTGCGCTGAGTCCTGAAGTTGACCCGGGTGCTCTCTCCGATTTGCTGCTCTGCAGTTCCATTGCGGTGAAATGCCTTGCCGGTCATGCCAGTATTGCGCTTGTTGTTTCCGTTGTTCATGTTAGATGCCATGTTTGGTTCTTGATTGTTCAATTGATTGGATTGGTTGATTGATTGGATTGGTTGATATGTATCAACGAGGTTGCTTCTTCGTAAGAATACAATACCTATTCACAGTTTTAAAAATTCAATTTTTACAGTTTGCAATTTTTATTTTGGCATAATTCAGCGTTTTCGGAATTAATTATTTATTTTTACATATTTTTACCTGGTTTTTTGTTTTTTTACCGGTTCATATATTAAATAACCACAAAGAATAATAAACAAATAGTAAAATAACAAGTATCATGGATTGTCATCATAGAACATTCCTTCTATTCATGTTTATCATGCTATTTGCAGCTGGATATATATTAGTGAATCAGTGGCCAATGCAGCGGAAAGTGCGTCATAATTTACATCACTTACAGCATAGCCAGATTACAGAGCGCTTATTACCTGACCTAAAAAAGCTAGATAAATTTATTGATATTCAGCTTAATACACTTTCGGCAGATAGCCAGGAGTCGGCTTCATTACCTATATCCGGTAACGTGGCTAGATATGTTAGCACAATGACTCCTCAAACACAGACAGCTCTTACTGGCCTAGAGACAACACTTAACACGAACTATACAAGAGATCTTAATAATTCACAAACAAGCGCTCTAACTATGGAAAACAATATAAATAGTTTATTTATAGACATGAATAATACATTATTAGAAGAACTCCAAAAAAGTTATACACGGGCGCATGAGATTAACAAGCGTCGTATTCAAACTATGAAAACAATTGATGATTTGCCACTAAAGGTTATGGCTTAGTCTGGCCGGTCCCTGCTGACTGTTGTTGAGGTATTTGTTCATCTGCAGCTAGCATAGCTAGTAATTCAGGTGGTAAGTCTTCCAATTCCTGTTCGGCTAGAACTTGTTCCTCGGCTTCTGCTCTAATAAGAGCCTCGAGGTCCTTAAGATACGGCATATATGTACCCCATATATCGAATTTCTGAGCTGGTCTAGCCAGGTTAGGTACAAGTAATTTCAGCTGGATAATATCTTGAATTATATTTTCGGTATTCTTTCCTTCTAAGTAACTAACTAACTGGTCATATTCTGCAGATTTAGGTGTTGTGTCTGGGATTTGAGCTTTTGTGCTAGGGACTGGTGATTTCGCGGCTGGTTCAGGGGCTTTAGCGTCTGTTTCAGGGGCTTTAGCGTCTGGTTCAGGGGCTTTAGCGTCTTGTTCAGGTTCTTTTGCATTGGGATTGGAATAAAGCTTGGCAACTTTGTTCATCTGATTCATAATGTTCAATATAACATAATCCAACTGATTCTCATTTGATGTCATCTTATTTACTAACGGATATACAACGTCCATATCATAATACTTGCTCGGGATTTCCAAATAAGCTAGCACTTTATTAAACTCACTTGGTGTATTAACATTGGATATTAATTTTCGGTACTTAATCCAAATACGATACACATAATATGCCAGGTATTGTTTCTCAGAAACACTATTCCTTGCTAGCGATTTCTTGCTTTTTTTTAGTGCACTTGCAGTTTCATTAATATTATCGTGTAAGACAAGGATTGTAGCAATAAAGTTATCCATTTTACGTATTGCGCAGTTTTACGTGCTGTCTCTGTATATTACTTATTCAGTTCGGTATTCTTTTTAGTGTAATTAACACAAAACAGCTAGTCAGATAAGCAAGACCCATCTAGCCGTTGGGCACAGTTATCACTTATCCGCTTCAGCGAATCCGGGCTGGGAATAGAATAGTTTGTGCAGGAATCAAATAACCGAATAGAATTACCACCAAGCTTAGCATTAATACCATCTGCCTGTGAGAAACTGTATCCATCGGCTAGACGCAATCGTGGGTCACGTGGTGTAAACACATTGTCTTTTTCACTTGCCTCAAAGTCCAAGTCCCGGAGCTGTATGTCCTTAAACGTTGTTTTATTCTTTAGAGGCCCGCTAAATGCAACATATGGTTTATATGATACACCTCCGCGGTCCCTATAGGGCTTTAATTTATCGCCTGTTGGTGGCTTTTCAACCGGTTTGGGCTCGGCTAGTGGTCCACCATTACCTTCCTTATCGGCATTATTGATTTCGGCAATAAAATCCTTATATTCTCGGATGGTGGCGCGGTCATCCTCTAATCTGGCCTTCACCAGACGGTTAAATATAATATTTGGGTCATCCACTGCCGGTCCACCAATGAGTTGCTGGAGGGCACGTGCTCGTTTTTCATTGGTGTTATCTGTGCATTTGGCTACACCTTTTTCGCGACTAAATATATCAGGTTCTGGTTCAGATAGTAGGCGGTATTTACTATTTCCGGCACCATTTCGGCGCTGATGTGATAAGGCAGGTTCTAGTGCCTTATGAGAATCCATCTGAGCAGACCGTAAATTATCAGGACAGGACTCGAGTACAGTAAGCACTTCATCTGCCAGTTTATATGCTTGATGATTGCCACCTTTTCGGAATAGGTCATCAATCGGTGTCCTGGTGTTTGCCTTTATAGGTTCTGGTGACCCGGGGATATCCTTGGTATCAAACGGCCGGACAGTCGCATTATACCGATAATTCTTATCACGCTGGATTTTCTCACGTAGACCCTCTAGCCGTGTAATTGCGGGTTGGGCCAGGTATCCAGGAATATCATCCGGTGTATAATCATAATGTTCCGGTCGATTGATTTTATGGACTAGCTCATCCCTGTCTTCCGGTATTTTATCAAGCGGGTACATGTTAAACGCCT
>JACCEB010558085.1_pt1 | contig 10545 bp, 8 predicted proteins | sample 7454761 | NCBI WGS metagenome assembly JACCEB01 (sample SAMN15323454, study PRJNA562643) | freshwater metagenome | isolation source: river surface water | place: USA:Blue River Watershed | collected 2017-08-18 | reverse complement strand
CCGATCGCCCGGCACGCATAGGTGCCTGCGGCCGCGCCAAGCAGCGCCAGCCAAGGCGTCCAGTGATCCGGCGGCACGCTCATGGTTTTGTCCCTGCGCAGCGTGTGCGCCAATACCGGTCGAGGCCATAGGCCAGCGTGCCGGCGATGAGCCCCGTCGTGATCAGGCTGGAACCCGCATGCCAAAAGAATAGCACCGGAGCGAGCAGGCAGCCGAGCGCGATGGCGAGCTGATTCGCACGTGAACGGACTTCGAGGAAGCTGAGCAGGAAGAACAGGGGATTCAGGAAGACCAGCGCCAGCGTCACCGGTGGCGGCAGCAGGCCGGACAGCTGTTAACCGATCCAGGTGCCGGGCAGCGCGACGGCCATGCAGGTCAGGCTGGCTCCGGCATAGAAGCTGCGCCGGTGGCGCGGCGGCAGCGACTGGAATTCGCGCATCGAGATGGCCCACGGGGTCATGGCCAGAAAATGCACCCAGCCATACAGCGCGCGGTTGCGGTCGCGCCGGTGCAGCTGCGGGAAGAGGGTCACGACCATGGTGACGAAGCGGCCGGAGGTCAGCGTGACGGCGAGGGCCGTGGTCAGCCACGACGCGCCGCCGAGCACCATCTCGACCAGCACCAGTTGCCCGGGTATTGCGTAGACCAGCAGGCTGCACAGGGTGACCAGCCACGGGTCGAGGCCATGGCTGCGGCCGAGCGCGCCGAAGCCGAGCATGCCGGCGAACAGCACGGCGGCCGGCGCACCGGCGGCGCGCCGGAAGCCCGCGCGGAAGGCTTCGTGCCGGGTTGTGCGGCGGGCGGGCCGGTCGGGATGCGGGTCAATGTCCATCGCTCAGCGGCCGGCAGACACGGGCCAGTGCCGCATCGCGCGCGCATCGAAGCGCAACCGCGCCATGTTGTGTCGAAGCCGTGCTGCTGTCATAGGGGTGCTGTCGCCCGGTGCCCTGCGTGGAGGAGGGCCGAGGCGTTCGCCTTTTGTGTGTTGAGGGGCAATCTATCCGGCGGCCGTGATGCCTGCAAACGTGATTATCTGGAGATTCATGAAGATTTCCAGATCAATCCGCATCCGCTTCATCGATCGTGTTCAGAGCTCGAGTCTTTGCGTACCGGCGGCCTTGCGCTTGCGTTCGCCCGGATCGGGCAGCAGCTCCTTGAGCAGCTGCACCAGTCGCTGCGAGGCGGGCGACAGCCGCTGCCCGCCGAGGGTGATGATGGACACTTCGCGCGACAGGGCCGGGCTCACGATGCGCAGCACATGGGTGGACGCCGAGACGCGCGCCGGCAGCGCGATTTTCGGCAGGATGGCGGCGCCGAGGCCGGCGGTCGCCATCGAGATCAGCGTCTGCGCCTGCGAAAACTCGTAGCGGGTCGTGAATTCCAGCTGCCGCTCGCGCATCGCCGATTCGAGCATGCCGCGCAGCGCGGTCGCGGGACTAAGCACCAGCAATGGCATGTTCGTCAGCGTGGCGAGCGATACAGAGCGGCGCGCGGTCGGCAGCAGGCGCTTCGGCACCAGCGCGAACAGGGGGTCGTCGAGCACCGGGTCGAACTGGAATTCGGAGGTCTCGATCGACGGCCCGATGCCGAAGTCCACCTCGCGCTTGCGCACGCTGTCGAACAGCGCCGCCGACGTGGCTTCGCGCACCGAGACCTCGATGCCCGGATAGTCTTTTTCGAAGGCCGCCAGCGCCCTTGCCAGCCGCGTCTCTGCGACGGTGGGCGAGCAGGACAGCGCGACGCGCCCGCGGCGCATGTCAGCCGACTCGCGGATCTTGCGCAAGCCCGACTCCAGTTCCTGCACCGCCCGTTGCGCGCATTCGAGCAGCTGCACGCCCTCGGTGGTCAGCTGCACGCTGCGGGTGGTGCGGTGGAACAGCGCCACGCCGAGCTGCTCTTCCAGTTGCCGGATCTGCGAGCTGACTGCCGACGGCGAGCGGAAGGATTTTTCGGCCGCGGTGCGGAAGCTGTTCTCCTCGGCGACCAGCAGGAAGGTCTGCAACAGCTTCAGGTTGACCCGCGCGAGGGTTTTGGTAAATGGCTTCATTTTTGTACCGGAGGCCGGTCGCCGCCTTTTTGTTCTGCCAAACAGAATAATAAGCCTGATAAACGCGATTGTTGAAACTATGTGAGGACTCCTAGAGTGGAGCGCATCGAAACGGCTGGCGCTGGCATTGCGCGGTCGGGTCGGCAAGCGTGGCCGGATCAACCATCGGGGAGCATCTTGGATCAGTTTCGTGAAAGCGCTGCCACTGACGCGGCGAAGGGCGTGCCTGCGTTGCAGGGCCTGCGGGTGCTGGATGTGGCGACCTTCGTCGCCGCGCCGTTCTGTGGAACCATCCTGGCCGACTTCGGCGCCGAGGTCATCAAGATCGAGCAGCCCGGCGAGGGCGACTCGCTGCGCAAGTTCGGCACCATTACCGAGTGTGGCGACAGCCTGGTGTGGCTGAGCGAGGCGCGCAACAAGAAGACGGTCACACTGGACCTGCGCAATCCGGAAGGCGCGGAGATGTTCCGCGGCCTCGTCGCCCAGTCCGACGTGGTGCTGGAAAACTTCCGGCCCGGCACGCTGGAAAAATGGGGGCTGGGTTTCGAGGCGCTGCGCGAGATCAACCCCGGGCTGGTGATGCTGCGCGTCAGCGCGTACGGTCAGACTGGCCCGAAAAAAGGCGAGCCCGGTTTTGCGCGTATTGCCCACGCGTTCGCCGGCCTGTCCTGGCTGGCCGGCGAGCCCGATGGTCCGCCGGTGGTACCGGGGTCGACGTCGATGGCCGATTACGTGTCCGGCATGTGGGGCGCGATCGGCGTGATGGCCGCGCTGCGTGCGCGCGAAAGCACCGGCCGCGGGCAGTTCGTCGACATCGGCCTGTATGAATCCGTATTCCGCCTGCTCGATGAAATGGCGCCTGCCTATGCGAAGTACGGCGTGGTGCGCGAGCGCATGGGCGCCGACACCATCAACGTGGTGCCGCACAGCCATTACCAGACCGGCACCGGCGAATGGATGGCGCTGGCCTGCACCAACGACAAGATGTTCGAGCGGCTGGCCGCCGTGATGGGCCGGCCGGAGCTGGCCGAACGTTTTCCCACCAGCCGCGACCGCGTGGCCAACCGCGCCGAGATCAACCGGCTGGTCGCGCAATGGTTTGCCGAGCGCAGCCTGGCCGAGGTCGATGCAGCCACCCGCGAAGGCGGTGTGCCGTGCGCGCAGATTTATTCGATTCGCGAGATCTTCGAAGAACCGCAGTACGAGGCGCGCGGCAACCTGTTGCGCGTACAAGACCCGCGCGTCGGTGAGCTGGTGGTGCCGGCGCCCTTGCCGCTGCTGTCGGACTCGCCGCCGGCCTTCCGGCATGCGGGTCGCGCGCTCGGCGCCGACAACGAAGAAGTGTATTCGCGCCTGCTGGGCATGACCGCCAGCGACCTCCAGCGTGCTGTCGAATGCGGCGCGATCTGAATTTTGCGGACAACGACATGAGCAGCGAGCAGATCACGCAGTACCCGATGTTTATCGGCGGCGAATGGGTGGAGGCCGCCGGCGGCGAGCGTTTTGATTCCGGCGATCCCTACACCGGTGAAACCTGGGCGAGCTTCCCGCGTGCGGGCGCTGCCGATGCGGACCGAGCCGTCGAAGCCGCCCGGCGCGCGCTCGACGGACCGTGGGGCAGCATGACCGCCAGCGCGCGCGGGCTTCTGCTGTGCCGGCTGGCTGACCTGATTGCGCGCGATGCCGAGCATCTGGCGCGCACCGAAGTGCGCGACAACGGCAAGCTGCTGTCCGAGATGCGAGCGCAGGTCGGTTACCTGCCGCAGTATTTCCGCTACTTCGGCGGACTGGCGGACAAGATCGAAGGCGCGGTGCTGCCGATCGACAAGGCCGATACCTTCAACTACACCACCCACGAGCCGCTCGGCGTCTGCGTCGCGATCACCGCGTGGAATTCGCCGCTGCTGCTGGCGGTCAACAAGCTCGCGCCGGGACTCGCGGCCGGCAATACCTTCGTGCTCAAGCCGTCCGAATTCACATCGGCGTCGGCACTGGAACTGGCGCGCCTGTTCGAGGAAGCCGGGATTCCGGCCGGCGTGCTGAACGTGGTCACCGGCTATGGTCATGAGGTCGGCGCGCGGCTGGTCGATCATCCGGATGTCGCGAAAGTCGCGTTCACCGGCGGCGAAACCGGCGGGCAGCGCATTTATGAAAGCGTGGCGCGGCAGCTGAAGCCCGTGACGCTGGAGTTGGGCGGCAAGTCCGCCAACATCGTTTTTGCGGATGCACTGCTGGACAACGCGGTCAAGGGCGCCATTTCCGGCATCTTCGCCGCCAGCGGGCAAACCTGCGTGGCCGGCTCGCGCCTGCTGGTGCAGGACGCCATTTACGACGAGTTCCTCGAGCGGTTGGTCGCGTTTGCCAGCCGCGCGCGGATCGGCAACCCGATGGATCCGGCCACCCAGGTCGGCCCGGTGACCACCGAAGCGCAGTATCGGAAGATCCTGGACTACATCGACATCGCCCGCGCGGAGGGTGCGCGCTGCGTGCTGGGCGGACGGCCGGCCAGCGGCGGCGACTGCGGCAACGGTCGCTTCGTCGAGCCGACCATCTTTGCCGACGTGAGCAATGACATGCGCATCGCCCGCGAGGAAGTGTTCGGGCCGGTGCTCAGCGTGATCCGCTTCAAGGATGAGGACGACGCGGTGCGCATCGCCAACGACAGCCCGTACGGGCTGGCCGCCGGCGTGTGGACGCAGAGCCTGCAGCGCAGCCTGTCGATGCCGAAGCGGCTGAAGGTCGGCATCGTCTGGGTGAACATGTACCGCGCCGTCAGCTACATGTCGCCGTTCGGCGGCTTCAAGCGCTCGGGGCTCGGCCGCGAGAACGGCATGGAGGCGATCCGCGAATACCTGCAAACCAAGAGCGTCTGGGTGAGCACGTCGCTGCAGACGCCCGATCCCTTCGTCATTCGCTGAATCCTTCCCGCGATCCCGAAACGTCCATGGACACCCTCGTGCATCCCACGCCTGTTCTCTCTCCGCTGCTGGCGGCGTTCCGCCTCGACGGGCGCACGGCGCTGGTGACCGGTGCGGGTGCCGGCATCGGCGCGGCCACGGCCGCGGCGCTGGCCGAAGCGGGCGCGGAGGTCTACCTTGCATCGCGGCAGCCGGACGGCACCGAAGACGTGGCGCAGCAGATTCGCACGGCCGGCGGGCGCGCGCATGCGCTGCCTTGCGACGTGACGCAGTCGGCGCGCGTGCGCGAACTGGTCGCGGGCCTGCCGTCGCTGGACATCGTGGTCAACAACGCCGGCACCAACATTCCGCAGCCGTTCACCGAGGTCAGCGACGAGCAGCTGGATTTCATGAGCGACCTGAACGTGCGCGCCACCTTCGTCGTCTCGCAGGCGGCGGTGCAGAAGATGCTGGAAGACCCGCAGCGGCGCGAGAAGGGCGGCGTGGTGATCAACATGACGTCGCAGATGGGCCATATCGGTTCGCCCGGCCGCACCGTCTACTGCATGAACAAGCATGCGGTCGAGGGGCTGACCAAGGCAATGGCCATCGAACTGGCGCCGCAGGGCATCCGCGTCAACAGCGTCGCGCCGACCTTCGTCGACACGCCGCTGATCCGCCGGCTGATCGACACGCCGGAGAAGCACGACTTCGTGCTGTCACGCATACCGATGGGCCGCATGGCCACCGTGCAGGACATTGCCGCCGCCGTGCTTTATCTCGCGTCGCCGGCTGCCGCGATGGTCACCGGCACCTGCCTCAAAGTGGACGGCGGCTGGACCGCGCAATGAAAGCACGCCAATGCATTCCCGAACCTGAACAGGGAGACCTTCCATGCTCATGAAGGACAAAGTCGCGATCGTTACCGGCGCTGCGTCGCACAGCGGCATTGGCTGGGCCACCGCGCGACGGTTTGCCGACGAAGGCGCGCGCGTGGCGCTGCTGGACCTCGATGGCGACGCGGCTGCGGCGGCCGCGCGCGAGATCGGGCCGGCGCATCGCGGATTCGCCTGTGACGTGCGCGATGCCGGCCAGTGCGAGGCCACCGTTGCCGCTGTCCTGTCGGCGTTCGGCTCGCTGGATGCGCTGGTCAACAATGCCGGCGTCAGCCAGGCCAAGCGGCTGATGGAGAGCAGCGAGGACGACTACGACCTGGTACTGGACGTCAGCCTGCGCGGCGCCTACAACATGTCGCGCGCGGTGGTGCCGCACCTGCGATCGCAAAAGAGCGGCAGCATCGTCTGCATGGGCTCGGTCGCCGCGCAGCGCGGCGGCGGCATCCTCGGCGGCCCGCACTATGCGGCCGCGAAGGGCGGCGTGCAGAGCCTGGCCAAGGCGATGGCGCGCGAGCTGGCCGCGGACGGCATCCGCGTGAATGCGATCGCGCCCGGGCTGGTCGACACCGGGCTGCTGATCGGGAAGATCGACGACGCCGGCAAGCAGCGCGTGGCCGACAGCACGCCGCTGGGCCGGCTGGCCACGCCGCTGGACATTGCGAATGCCTTCCTGTTCCTCGCCAGCGACCTGTCCAGCTACGTGACCGGCGTGGTGCTGGACGTGAACGGCGGCCTGCACATCCACTGAGCATCCCATCGCAGCCCATTAAAAAAACGAGGAGACAAGTCATGTTCACACGCACCCGAAGCATTCTCGCCGTCGCCGGCGCCGTCCTGTGCCTGTGCGCGCCGGCGCGGGCGGCCGAGCCGATCCGGGTCGGACTGTCCGGCCCGTTCACGGGCGGCTCCAGTCCGATGGGCGTGGCGATGCGTGACGCGATCCGGCTGGCGGCCGACGAGATCAACCGCGCCGGCGGCGTGCTCGGTCGTCCGGTGCAGCTGGTCGAACGGGACGACGAGGCCAAGAACGAGCGCGGCGCGCAGGTGGCGCAGGAGCTGATCCACCGCGAGAAGATCGTCGCGACGGTCGGCATCATCAACACCGGCGTGATGCTGGCCAGCGCCCGTTTCTACCAGGAGGCGAAGATCCCGGTGATCACGCCCGGCCCGACCGGCTCGCAGGTGACCAGGCTGTTTCCGCCGCCGGAGTACACCGAAAACTATGTCTTCCGCATTTCGCTGCCGGACCACATCCAGGCCGACATGATTGCCGAGGAGGCGGTGGTGCGGCGCGGCTACAAAAAGGTCGCGATCCTTGCGGACTCGACCAACTACGGCCAGCTCGGTCGCGAGGACTTGTCCGCTTCGCTGGCCAAGCGCGGCGTGAAGCCGGTCGCGACGGAGAAGTTCAACGTGAAGGACGTGGACATGACGCCGCAGCTGCTGCGTGCCAAGAGCGCCGGCGCCGAGGCAATCCTGACCTATGCGGTCGGTCCGGAACTGGCGCAGATTGCCAACGGCATGGCCAAGCTGGGCTGGAAGGTGCCCATGATCGGCAGCCACACGCTGTCGATGCCGAACTTCATCGAGACGGCCGGCCCGAATGCGGAAGGCGCGGTGTTCCCGCAGACTTTCGTGCCGGGACTGACCGCGAAGGGCAATGCTTTCATGGACAGCTACAAGAAGACCTACAAGGTGGACCGCATCTTCGGCCTCGGCTGGGCGGCGCCGGGCTATGACTGCATGTACCTGCTGGCAGCGGCGATCCGGCAGGCCGGCAGCACCGACGGCGCGAAGATCCGCGCGGCGCTGGAGAACCTGAACGGGCCCGTCGACGGGGTATTGATGCGCTATGCGCAGCCGTTTACGAAGGACAGCCATGAACTGTTCCGCGATTCGTCCAAGGTGCTGATGGCGACGATACGCAAGGGCGAAGTCGTGCGCGTGACCGACGCGCGCTAGACCGTCAGTCCCATGCCCCGGTGCGCGGCGGCTTCGTCGCGCGCGCTTCGAAGGATCGCCGATGGACATTCTTTTGCAAATCCTCTTCAGCGGCTGTGCGGTCGGGATGATCTACGCCCTGATCGCCTTCGGCTACCAGCTGACGTTCGCCACCTCGGGCACGCTGAATTTCGGCCAGGGTGAGGCGCTGGCCGTCGGCGCGCTGGTCGGCCTGTCGCTCGTTGCGCACATGAGCTACGGGCTGATGATTCTTTTCGTGCTCGTGTTCGGCGCGCTGTACGGCATGGCAGTCGAGCGGGCCGGCGTGCGGCCCTCGCTGAAGTCGCGCTCCGAGGGCTGGATCATGGCGACGATTGCCGTCGGCATCATTGCGCGCAACGTTGCGGAGAATGTCTGGGGCAAGGACGACCGGCGCTTTCCGTCGCCGGTGCCCGATACGGCCCTTGAGATAGCCGGCGCGCGCCTGCTGCCGATGGAAATGCTCGTGGTGGCCGGCGCGCTGGCGCTGATGCTGCTGATCGAAGTCTTCAACCGCCGCTCCATCTTCGGCAAGGCGGTGGTCGCGACGGCCGCCGATCGCGAGGCGGCCGGGCTCATGGGCATCAATACGCATCGGGTGATCGTCTTTTCGTATGCGCTGTCATCGGCGACGGCCGCATTTGCCGGCGTGCTGGTGGCGCCGCTGACGATGGCCGGTGCCGGCATGGGCGCCTCGCTCGGGCTGAAGGCGTTTGCGGTGGCCATCATCGGCGGGCTGACCTCCGGTCTGGGCGCGATCGTCGGCGGCCTGCTGCTCGGCGTCTCGGAGACGGCGACCGGCTATTACCTGTCCACCGGCTACAAGGATGTGCCGGGGCTGGTGTTGTTGCTGTTGGTGCTGGCCGTGCGTCCCGCCGGCCTGTTCGGCAAGAACCGGATCACGAAGGTATGAACATGGCCCGCCGAAAAAACCTCGCGCTGGTCGCGCTGCTGGCGGTACTGGCGGCGCTGCCGCAGGTCGTCTCCAATCCGTATTACCTGCACCTGCTGGTAGTGATCGGCATCTACGCGGTTTTGCTGTTCGGTCTGGACATGCTGGTGGGCTACACCGGTGAAGTCTCGCTGGGCCATGCGGGCCTGTTCGGCATCGGCGCGTATGCGACTGCGCTGCTGGTCGTCAAGTTGCAGCTGTCGTTCTGGCTGGCGCTGCCGCTGGCCGTAGCCATCACCGCGGGCCTCGGGCTGCTGCTGGCCGTGCCTTCGCTGCGCGTCACCGGGCCTTACCTTGCGATGGTCACGCTGGCCTTTGCAACCATCGCCGGCATCCTGATCAACGAGATGGATTTCCTGACCAACGGGCCGCAGGGCCTGCAGCTGCGCAAGCCGCTGCTGGCGGGCCACCGCATGACGCAGCTGGATTTCTACTACCTGACGCTGGCCGCCGCCGCGTTTGCGATGCTGGCAGTCACGCGGCTGCTGCGCTCGCATATCGGACGCGCTTTCATCGCGCTGCGCGGCAGCCCGGTGGCGGCGGACTGCATGGGCGTGTCGGTGCACCGCTACAAGGTGCTGGCGTTCGTGATCAGCGCCGCGCTGGCGGGCCTGGCCGGCGGCTTGTTTGCCTTTTCCGAGGAATACATTGCGCCGAACAATTTCACCTTCGAGCTTGCGGTGCTGTTCCTGCTGGCGGTGACCCTCGGCGGCAAGCGATCGCGCACCGGCTCGGTGCTGGGCGCGGCGATCGTGGTGGTGCTGCCGAACCTGCTGTCCGACATCGTGCTGTTCCGTCTGATCAGCGTGGCGGTGATGGCCTGCGTGGTCACTTTCGTCGGCTGGTCGGTGCGCCGCGGCCGGCTGGCGCTGCGCGACGCCGCCGTGCCGTTGCTGGCGCTCACGGCTTTTCAGGTGTTTGCGTTCACTCTGAATGACATTTTGGAGCATCGGCTGACCATCTTCGGCCTGATGATCCTCGCGGTGGTCTACTACCTGCCGGAAGGCATTACGGGCTACCTGAAGACTGCAGTCCTGCAGCTGGCCGCTTCACGCGCACCGGCTGCGGGCCCGGCCGACCCCGGCCGGGATGCGGGTGACATCCGCCTTGAGCGGCGTCCGTACGACGGCCATGCGCCGGTGCTGCAGGCGCGCGGCATCGTCATGCAGTTCGGCGGGCTGAAGGCGCTGAACCAGCTGGACCTGTCGGTGCAGCCCGGCGAGGTGCATGGCCTGATCGGGCCGAACGGTTCGGGCAAGAGCACGATGATGAATGTCCTCACCGGCATTTACCCGGCGACGGCCGGCACCGTCGAGCATCGCGGCGAACCGCTGGCGGGGCGCACGCCGTCGCAGATCGCGCTGGGCGGCATCGCACGCACTTTCCAGAACGTGCAGCTGTTCGGCGACATGAGCGTGGAGGAGAACGTGCTGGTCGGGCTGCACCACATGTTCCGTGTGTCGCTGGCCGACGTGGTCTTCAACACGCGGCGCTATCGCGAAGCCGATGCTGCTGCACGGTGCACGGCCGCCGCACTGCTCGGTTTTGTCGGCCTGTCGGCGCTGGCCCGTGAGGAGGCACGCAGCCTGCCGTACGGGCAGATGCGGCTACTGGAGATTGCGCGCGCGCTCGCCCTCGGGCCGGATCTGCTGCTGCTCGACGAGCCGGCGGCCGGATTGCCGCCGGCCGATCTGCCGGAGCTGGTCCGCATGATCCGCAAGATCCGCGAGCAGGGCATTGCCGTGATTCTGATTGAGCATCACATGGATGTGG
>JACCEB012041677.1_pt1 | contig 10547 bp, 8 predicted proteins | sample 7454761 | NCBI WGS metagenome assembly JACCEB01 (sample SAMN15323454, study PRJNA562643) | freshwater metagenome | isolation source: river surface water | place: USA:Blue River Watershed | collected 2017-08-18 | reverse complement strand
GAGGTAGGAGCCATCGGCCGAGCGCAGGAAGCCGAAGCCATCCTGCAGGATCTCGAGCACACCATCACCGTAGATGTCCTCGCCCTTGCGCGCGTGAGCCTTCAGCAGGCTGAAGATGATGTCCTGCTTGCGCGAGCGGGCCATGTTCTCCACGCCGAGCGCGGCGGCCATCTCGACGAGTTTGCTGATCGGCATCGCCTTCAGCGTGGTGAGATTCATCGAATTGCGCGAAGCAGCTAGCTCCGCCGGCGAGATGATCTCCGCGTCCTCACCCGAATCAATGAACGGCGCATGGTCCATCGGCATTTCGTCGTGCATGGGCCCGCCGACGTTGCCATGGCGCGGCCCGCGGTTCGGATCGCGATTACCGTGACGCGGACCCTTGCCGCCCTGACGCTGGCGACCGCCGCCGCCACCCTGACCCCCGAGGTATCCGCCTCTCACAGGTGGCTGTCCAGAAACGCGGCCAACTGCGAACGCGACACTGCGCCCACTTTCTGCGCCTCGACCGTCCCATTCTTGAACAGGATCAACGTCGGGATGCCGCGGATGCCGAACTTGGGCGGCGTCTGCGGGTTCTCGTCGATGTTGAGCTTGGCGATGCGCACGCGGTCGGCGTAGACGCCGGCGAGTTCATCGAGGATGGGCGCAATCATTTTGCAGGGACCGCACCACTCGGCCCAGAAATCGAGCAGAACGGGTTTATCGGATTTGAGAACGTCTTGAGCGAACGAAGCGTCGCTGGTGTTGATGATGTGAGGGCTGCTCACGCGGGTAAACCTCCGGTTGGAGTGGTACAGGACATGACAAAAAAAACGTTGGGTGGGGGGTTTGCGCGCCCCGGGGCTGAACGCCGGTGTCCGAGGGGGCTGTCAAACGGTTACACTAGACCGTCTTAAGGAGTTGGGATTTTGCCTCTGGTGTTACCAGGCTGGACTGAATTTTGTGGGGGGCGGTGCCAAACCAAGGGGGCAGAACGCCCTTCTGGGAGCCTTTTGTAGCCAATTCCTACAGCATTTGCAAGCATCCCCTCCGTTTTTAATCTTGATGGAACTCAATGTCTGACAACCACCTTTCCGATCTGACCTTCTCCGCACTCGATCTCGCACCCGCCCTGATGCAGGGCATCGAGGAAGCCGGATTCACCCGCTGCACGCCCATCCAGGCACAAACCTTGCCGTTTGCACTCGCCGGTCGCGACATCGCAGGCCAGGCGCAAACCGGTACCGGTAAGACCGCGGCCTTCCTAGTCGCCCTCTTCCAGAACCTGCTTGCCAAGCCCGCTCCGGCCACAAGAACGGCAACCGCCATCCGCGCGCTCGTCATCGCGCCGACGCGCGAGCTCGCCGTGCAGATCCACCAGGACGCGCTGACTCTCGGCCGCCACACGGGCCTGCGCATTGCCGTGGTGTTCGGTGGCGTCGACTACGAAAAGCAGCGCCGTGAGCTCGAAGGCGGCGTCGACGTCTTGATCGGTACGCCGGGTCGCATCATCGACTACTACAAACAGCATGTCTTTGAACTGCGCGAAGCGCAGGCGGTGGTCCTCGATGAGGCCGACCGCATGTTCGATCTCGGCTTCATCGCCGACATCCGCTACATGCTGCGCAGACTGCCACCGCCGGAACATCGCCAATCGATGCTGTTCTCCGCGACGCTCTCGCAGCGCGTGCTCGAGCTTGCGTACGAGCACATGAACAACCCCGAGCTCGTCCGCATCGAGCCCGAAAAGATCACGGCCGATCGCGTCCGCCAGGTCATCTACTACCCGGCGATGGAAGAAAAGATGCCGCTGCTCGTCGGGCTGCTGCGCAAGATGGACCCGCATCGGACCATGGTGTTCGTCAACACCAAGCGCGTGGCCGAACGCCTCGAAGACGTACTGCGCGCGAACGGCATCGACGCGCAAGCGCTCTCCGGTGACGTGCCACAGAAGAAACGCCTGCGTTTCCTGCAGGATTTCCACGAGGGCAAACTCGCAGTGCTGATCGCGACCGACGTCGCCTCGCGCGGCTTGCATATTCCCGAAGTCAGTCACGTCTTCAACTACGACCTGCCGCAGGACTGTGCCGACTACGTCCACCGCATCGGGCGCACCGCGCGTGCGGGAGCCGAGGGCGACGCCATCAGCTTTGCCTGCGAGGAGTACGCGGTCGGTCTACCGGACATCGAAAAATTCATTGGGCGCAAGATTCCCTATGAACCGATTTCGGTCGACATGCTGGCCGAACTCACCTGGCCCCCACGTCGGCCCTTCGAGGCCCGAGGCGGCACTGGCGGTGCTCGCCGGGGTGGCGGCGGTGGTGGTCCTCGCGGCGGTGGCGGCGGTGGACGCAGTGGCGATCGCCGCGGGGGTGGCCCGCGTGGCGGTGGCGGCAGCCGCCGTGGTGGCGGTCCACGCTAATTCCGAGCTCGGGGAGACCTTAGGCGCGCGTTGGTTCGCCGACGCTCAGGCCCGCGGGGCGTCGAGCAACTCGCTGACGCCATCGATCGATTCGAATTCCTCGTGCGCATGCGGCTCACGCGAAGAGTCGGGGCGGCGCACCCCGTATACATGACGGATGCCGGCGCGGATCGCGGCATGCAGCACGGCCGCGCTGTCGTCGGCAAACAGGCTACGCTGCGGATCGAAACCGACCGTAGCCTGTGCCGTCTGCCAAAAGCGCTGATCCTCTTTCGGCGCGCCGAAACCATGGGACGTGTAGGCGGAATCGAGATAATTCAGCACGCCGGTCTGACGATGCTTGATCTGCAGAATCGCGGGATGTGAGTTGGTAAGCAGCACGAGTCGCTTGCCCCCCTCGCGCAAGCGCTCGAGAAAGTCGCGTGCCCCCGGCAGCCAGGCGACCCGACCGGCTTCCTCGTTGTGCACGGCTTCGATGTCGATGGCGAGTTCGCGGCTCCAGTAATCGATCGAATACCACTCAAGAGTGCCCGCCACGCGACGGAACCGCGGGGCAAGCTCCGCATGCGTCTCGGCGATCGAGAGGCCGTTACGCTCGGCAAAGATCTCGGGTATCCGGCCCAGCCAGACGTAGTTGTCGAAGGCGAGGTCGAGCAGAGTGCCGTCGAGATCGAGCAGCACGGTATCGATGGCGCTCCAGTCAGGACGCGCCGCAGCGGGGAGATCCATGCGTCTATCATAGCGGGGATGAGCCCTACCCCGGTTGCCGATCTGCACCTGCACAGCCTGCACTCCGACGGCGTACTCGCTCCGGCTGCGCTCATGCAACTGGCCGCCGCGCGGGGCGTACAACGCGCGGCACTCACCGATCACGACACGCTCGAGGGTTGCGCCGAGGCTGCCGCTGCAGCGCTCGCTGCCGGACTGCAGTTCACCGCCGGGGTGGAGGTCACCGCGGGTTGGAATGGCCAGACCGTACATGTGATCGGGCTGCAGCCACACCTCGAGAACAGTGCGCTGCTCGCGCATCTGGCGGCGATTCGCGAGCAGCGCCGGCAGCGTCTGCACGACATCGGCGAGCGCCTGGAGCATCGAACTCGCGGCGCACGCAAACCGGTACCCGGCCGCTCGCTAGCCAACCTCGCCTGCGCCGCCTCGCCGGTGCCGACCCGTTTGCATCTGGCACGTGCACTGGTCGAGGCAGGCTTCAGCAAAGACATCGGCGCCGCCTTCGACGAGTGGCTCGGCCACGGCAAGGCTGGGCACCTCACCGAGCATTGGCCAACGCTCGAAGCGACGCTCGAAGTGCTGCGGGGCGCGGGCGCTGAAGTCGTGCTCGCGCATCCGCACCGCTATCGGCTCTCTTCGGGAGCACTGCGACGCCTGCTCGAGGAATTCGCCGCGCAGGGCGGTAGCGCGCTCGAAATCGGCGTAGCCGGCATCAGCCCGAACGATCTTGATCGGCTCGCCACGCTGGCGCGCCGCTACAGCCTCGCAGCCTCCACGGGCTCTGATTTCCATGACCCCGCCGTGCCGTGGAATCCGCCCGGACGCTTCGCTAAGCTACCGGCCGATCTTGAGACGGTGGCGGCTCGACTGCGATGACCGGTGACGACGAAGACAAGGTAAACCGCGAGTTGTTCCGCAACGTCGAGAAACTGCGGCAGTTGCGTATCGAGCATCGCGATCTCGACGAGATCATCACCCGACTGTCGATGGACATCCACGTCGACGAGATCCAGATTAAACGCCTGAAAAAGCGCAAGCTGATGATCAAGGATCAGATCGAGCGCTACGGCAGCGCGTTGATTCCTGACCTGAACGCCTGAGGACCCACGCATGGACCCACGCAACCTCGCCTCGACCGACCTGCTTGCCGAATTATTGAGCAGCGACGGACTGAACGAGGTGCTTGCGGTTCTGATCGCCATCGCCGTGGCGGTGATCGCGGGTCGGATCGTGCGCGCGTCGTTCAAGCGGCGTTTGCAAAACCCTGCCGAAGGCCTCTCGGCGCGTCTCATCGAAACGCTGGTCATTGCTGCTCCCTACATCGTCGCGGCGGGTGCGACAGCGATTGCACTCGCCATCGTTCGCCGCTACGGCATGAGCGATAACGTGCTCGAGCTTGCGCTGCGCCTCGTCGTGGCACTCGGCGCGGTGCGCCTTGGCGTGTATGCCATGCGCTTGCTCGTGGGCAGCGACAGCTGGATCGCCAAATCCGAAAGCGGCCTGACCTTCCTGCTGTGGCTCGGGCTCGGCTTCGAGTTGCTCGGCTGGTTCGACTGGCTCGAGCAGATCCTCGACACCATCGACCTGCTGCCCGGCAAGTCGGTCTTCAGTCTGTGGACGCTGTTGAAGAGCCTCGTCGTGATCACCGCCTTCGTGTTGATCATGACCCTGCTCTCCAAGGCCATCGAGCGGCGTGTGATGAGGCTCGAATCGTTGGCTCCCTCGGCACGGGTCGGCATCGCAAAATTCGCCAATTTCCTGCTCATCAGCCTCGGCATCCTGCTTGGCATCAACTCGGCGGGCGTCGATCTGACGGCGCTGACCGTGCTCACGGGTGCGATCGTCTTTGGCCTCGGCTTCGGCATCCGCGACATCACCGCGAACTTCGTCAGCGGCTTCGTGCTGCTGATGGACAAGTCCATCAAGCCGGGCGATGTCATCAGCTTTACGCAGCACACCGGCACGACCTCCGAGAACTTTGGCTGGGTGCAGGAACTGCGCGGCCGTTATGTCGTCGTGCGCGATCGCGATGGAGTCGAGTCGCTGGTGCCGAACCAGAACCTCATCACTACCTCGGTGATCAACTGGAGTTATTCGGATCAGCGCGTTCGCCTGCGGCTGCCGGTGATGATCAGTTACGACGACGATCCGGAGTTGGCGCTGCAATTGCTGGTCAAGGCCGCGAGCGATCATCCGCGCATCCTGCGTGACCCTGAGCCAGTCTCGCGGCTGCTGGCCTTCGAGAACTACGGCATCCGCTTGGAGTCGCGTTTCTGGATCCGCGACCCGATGAACGGCGTCAACAACGTGCGCTCCGATGTCAACCGGCGCATCTGGAAGCTGTTCAAGGAAGCGGGCATCAAGATTCCCGTGGCGCAGCAGGAAGTCCGCGTGCTCGGACCCGTGGGCGAACATGCCGATCCGCGCGGGTAGAGTACTGATCCCCGACAGCGATCTGCAGATCGCGTTCATCAAGTCGGGTGGGCCCGGCGGTCAGAACGTCAACAAAGTTTCGAGCGCCGTGCAACTGCGTTTCGATCTCGAGGGTTGCCTCGTGCTCGAGGAGCGGGTCAAGGATCGCCTGCGTAGACTCGCCGGTCGTCGCCTCACGGACGAGGGTGCCGTGCTGCTCGTCGCCCGGGGCGAGCGCAGCCAGGAGCAAAATCGGCGCGACGCCGAGACGCGCCTCGCTGCACTCATCGAAGCGGCACTCGTCGAACCCAAGCTGCGCCGAGCGACCCGACCGACCCGTGCATCGAAGCAGCGCAGACTTGAGCACAAGTCGCGCCGCGGGTCCATCAAGCGTGCTCGCGGTCGACCCTCGGGCGAGGACTGACGGCGCGCCGCGCGCGGCCGACGCCGCGACGCCCGGCCTTACACCTCCGCCTGCGTGACCTGCAGGATGCTATGCCGGATCTGCTCGGACAGCACGAACTCGGCATCCGCTGCGACGCGCGCCAGCACTTCGTCGAACTCGAGCAAACCGGTGGATCCGGTGCGGATCACGCGTCGGGCAAGCAGCAGCGCGATGAACTGGTCGAACAAGGCCCGATCGGAAAACTCCGGTGAGTTGAAGCCGTAGAGCATGGTGATGCGCTGTGCCGTCAACTGGCATCGCTCTGCGAGTGCCTTGGCTGTCAGCACTCCCGAGCCGGCATGGGTCAGTGTGGCGATCGCCAGGTAGTAGCGCTCGATGGTTTGCACCGTCGATTGCGCGAGCAGCGATAACTGCACGGCGCGCGGCGAATTCGGCGGCGGACGCCGCCATGCCGCCGCACCCTCGACTCGCTCGAGCACACCGAGATCGGCGAGGGTCTCTAGAGTGCGCGAGACCACGTCGGCCAACTCTTCCTCGCGCCACTTGAGAAACAACTCCTCAGCCACGTACGGATACACGCGCCAGGCAAGACGCTGGATGTCTTCAGTTCCGACCATGGCGTTGCCGATGAACGCACAGGCAATCAACGAGGGCAACGCAAACAGATGCAGCACGTTGTTGCGGTAGTAGGTCATCAGCACCGCCATCTCGGCCTCTACGCGCACGATGTCACCGAGCTTGTGGGACTGCCGCTGCAACAGCTTCATGCTTTCGCCATAGGTGATGACGCTCTGGCCATCGCCTGCCGCAATCGTCACCCGTGCGTCGTAGGCCGTGCGCTGAAGCAAGGCAAGGTAAAGATCGATCTGCCGTGCGAGCTCCGCAGCGGCCATGGCCTGCCGTGGCGTCGCAAGCAGCGTCACGGCCAGAAGATTCACCGGGGTGACGGCTGCGGCAGCGTTGATGTTGCGCATGATGCGTCCGGCGAGCTCGTCGACCACCGGTGCAACCCAGGGCGCCCGCGCTTCGTCGTCGAGCGTGCGATCGCGCCAGTCCGCACAATGCCGCGCGAGTACGTCCTCGAGCTGTATCGGCTCGCCGAGATTCACGTGCACGCGACCGAAGTTCTCGCGCAGCACGCGCAGCGCGCGCAGCAGATCGCCGATGCTCTCCTTGCGCTTGGGCTGTCCCGACAGTTCACCGACGTAGGTGTTCGCCTCGACGATGCGCTCGTAGCCGAAATACACCGGCAGGAACACCACCGCGCGCCGCGGGTCGCGCAGGTAGCTGCGGACGGTCATGGAAATCATGCCGGTCTTTGGTTGCAGCAACCGACCCGTGCGCGAGCGTCCGCCTTCGACGAAGTACTCGATCGAATGACCGCGCGCCATGATGATGGCGAGGTACTTCATGAACACGGCCGTGTAGAGCGCGTTACCCGCGAAACTGCGGCGAATGAAAAACGCACCGCCCTTGCGCAGGAAGCGCCCAACCACAGGAATGTTGAGATTGATGCCCGCGGCAATGTGCGGCACCGCGTAGCCCTGCTTGTAGATCACGTAGGACAACAGCAGATAGTCCATGTGACTGCGGTGACAGGGTACGAAAACGATCTCGCGGTCCTGCGCGATGTTGCGCAGCGTCTCCGCGTGACTGAAGGTCACACCGTCATAGAGACGATTCCACAAACGTCCGAGGAAGCCCTCCATGAAGGTGATGAAGGCATGTGAGTAGTTGGCAGCGATCTCCTCGGCGTAACCGCGCGCCGTCAGCAGCGCCTTGCGTCGCGGCAACTGCCGCGAACGCATCTCACCCAGCACGGCAGCGCGAACTGCACGGGTACGCAGCACCCGGTTGACGATGGTGCGCCGGTGCGACATGTCCGGACCGATGCGAGCGGCCCTCTGCCGACGGAAATTGGCGCGCTGGGTCCGCGCGAGCCGGGCTGCGAGGCTCGCGGCATCAAAGGTCGGTTCGAGCAGGCTGCGCAGACTCACCGGTGCGCCAACCTCGAGCATCGTGAACCGGCCGTTCAGCAGCACCTGCAAAAACTTGCGCACCGGCCCGCCAAGCACCCAGTTCTCGACCAGCAGCAATCGCAGCCAGGAACCCTCTTTCTGCGGCGCCCGACCCCAATACACGGCCACCGGCACGAGCCGCACATCGAGCGTGGGATCAGCGTGCACGGCTTCGAGCAGCCGGACGAGCTCGGCCGGCGGACGACGATCGATGCGCGGATCGAACCAGCCGCGGGCCTGCAGCAGGGGAAACGCGGCGCGCACGGCGCTCGCCTCGCGACCCACCAGTCGACCCGACGGTCGCGGCAATCCATGACGCGCGCAGAAATTCTCGAGCACGGCAAGGTCGGTGACGCTGCGCCGCTCGAGCACGTAACACACGGGTGAACCTGGCACGGCACCGATGCTGCCCGGCGCAGACTCGGGTCGGACTTCGGGCTTGACCCACAAGGCCAGCAGACGACGCAGCAACGCGTACATGGCTCTCAACGGAGAAACTCGTCGAACCACTGGACGATGCGCGGCAGCGAGGCGTGCAAGCGATGGTCGTCATCGACCACGTGCAGCGTCGCGCGCTGCGCACGCGCCAGAGCGATGCCCTTCTCGACCGGCACCACCTCGTCACGCCAGCCATGCACGACGGTCGTCGGGCAGGCCGCCATCTCGGGCAGGGTCGGCAGGCCAGGTAAATCGACCGCAGGCGCCATCAAAAAGAGCCGCGAGGCCGCCACACGACGCGAGGCTGCCGCGGCCAGGAACGCGCCGAGGCTGGAGCCCACGAGCACGGGCGCTGCCGGCAGGGCCGCACAGGCGGAAATCAGCTTATCGAGCCGCGCCTCGACCGAATTGATGCCGCGATAGTCGACGGACTCGACCGAGTAGCCACGCTCTCGCGCCCGTTCCGCGAGCGCGACGATCTTGCTGCCCCAGGGCTCGGCATCCTTGCCGTGGGAAAAGACAACGCAACGATTCAGCAACGCTCGGACCCCCCGAAGCCTGCGGCGCCACGCCGCACGCTGAAGTGTACCTCTGCAGAACGCTCGCGGTTCGCCTAGCATCTGCCCTCTCATGCATACGAGCGCGGACACTGCGGGCTGGGAGTTCTGGATCGATCGCGGCGGCACGTTCACCGACGTGATCGGCGCGGGCCCGCAGGGCGAACTCGTCGTGCGCAAGGTCCCCTCGGTCACGCGGGGCGAAGAGCGTGACCCGGGATTGACGGCGGCGCTGTCTATCCTGCGTGACGCCGGCGTCGCACCTGATTCGATCCGCGCGCTAAAAGTCGGTACCACCGTGGTGACCAACGCCCTGCTCGAACGGCGGGGCAGTCGCGTATTGTGGGTAACGACTCGTGGCTTCGCCGATGCGCTGGTGATCGGCAACCAGTCACGCCCGGATATCTTTGACTGCCAGATTCGACGGCCCAGGCCATTGCATGCCGAGGTTCTGGAGCTCGACGAGCGCGTCAGCGCAACGGGCGAGGTGCTTCAGGCGCCGGATGCGTTCGACACCCAGACCGGCCTGCGCGCAGCGCGCGAGCGCGGCTGCGACGCCGTCGCCATCGTCCTCATGCACGGCTGGCGCCACACGGCGCACGAACGAACCGTAGCGCAGTGGGCACGTGAACTCGGCTTTACGAGCGTCGTGACCTCGCACGAGGTGTTGCCGCTGCCGCGTTTTGTGACCCGAGGCGAGAGCACCGTCTTCGATGCCTACCTCGATGCACGTCTGCGCGAGTACGTGCAAACGCTCGCCGACCAACTTGCCGCCGAGGCCCGCACCGCAACGCTGCAGTTCATGCAAAGTTCAGGCGGACTCATCGATACGAGGGGATTTCGCGCTCTTGGCAGCGTTCTGTCGGGTCCGGCGGGCGGTTTGATCGGCCTTGCGCAGGTCGGTCGCCGGGCAGGCATCGGGCAGTTGATCGGCTTTGACATGGGCGGCACGTCCACCGACGTATCGGTGTTCGATGAAGCCTTCGCGCGGCGCTTCGAGCACGTGTTGCAGGGACATCGGATCGCCACGCCCATGCTCGATGTGCACACCATTGCGGCCGGTGGCGGCTCGATCCTGAGTCGTGAGTGGGCTCGCGATCGCGTCGGCCCCGACTCGGCGGGTGCAGACCCCGGCCCCGCCTGCTACGGCCGCGGAGGACCCGCCACGCTGACCGACGTCCAGGCGATCCTCGGTCGGCTCTCGCCCGATTCGATGCCACACGTGTTCGGCCCCTCGCGCGATGCACCAATCGATGTCGAGGCCGCACGAGCGGCACTGCAGAAGATCGATCCGACGACACCGCTCGAGTCACTGGCGGCAGGCTTTCTGGACGTCGCCGTTCAGGCGATGGCCAATGCCATCCGCCACGTCAGCGTCCGTCAGGGCATCGACCCGGCAGGCTTCACACTGGTGGCGTTCGGTGGCGCGGCGGGACAGCACGCCTGTCGAGTGGCTGCGGCGGCGGGTCTCGACGCCGTGCTCATCCATCCGCTTGCCAGCGTGCTGTCGGCTTATGGCATCGGTGTCGCCGAACCGCAGACGGTGCGCCGAATCGGCATCGATCTGCCGCTCGATGGGCACG
>JACCEB011809681.1_pt1 | contig 10547 bp, 7 predicted proteins | sample 7454761 | NCBI WGS metagenome assembly JACCEB01 (sample SAMN15323454, study PRJNA562643) | freshwater metagenome | isolation source: river surface water | place: USA:Blue River Watershed | collected 2017-08-18 | reverse complement strand
GCCGTAGAGTTTGGAGAACATCCGGTAGGGATCGTCGAGAGGGGCGACGGGTTGGTTGGGTCCGAGGTAGGACATCCGCGTCCATGGATCGGCTCGGTTGGGTACGGCCACGCCAAACTCCAGAGAGCCAAACCGGGTCTTTGTCGCGGGACTTTTTTGAAGGAACTGTTTGATTTCCTGGTCGATGGAAATGCTGCTGGCCCATCCTGCGGGCTGGCCGCCACCGCCCATGATATTGCCCGGCAAGAGGCCGTTTGCGGTGAGCAGACAGCTCATGCCACGCATGTGTTGGTCGCCGTCCCCGCGGATCTTGTTGTAAACCCCTTTGACCATGAGGGTTTGCTCCCGAAAAGGGGTGAGCGCTTCCAAGATGGGTTTGAAGGCGAAGTCGGTCCCTTGCGCGTCGGGCCAGAAGTCCTCAGGCAAGGTGCCGTTGGGGGAGAACATGATGATGAGACGCTGCCGTTTCACTGGGGGCTCGGCTCCAGTGAGGCTGGGGAGACTCGAGAGAAAGGGGAGCGCAGCGGAGGATACGCCAAGGTGGCGAAGGAAGGAGCGGCGGTCGGTGGTCATAGGAGGGAAGCCTGATTGAGGTTCAAGGGGAGTCTAGTTCGCGGGGGAGGTGAATCAACGGGATGTCTCGGCCACTTTTGGGCCATCGGCAGAGGAAGCCGTCGCCTTCAGTTTCGCAATCGATACAATGAGGTGCTTGATGCTGAAGCCGCTTTCCTGAAATGACTTGCGGAGTGATTCGGTGGTCGATGGCCCGAAGGCCACGGGCGGCTGTTTGACCAGATGATGGAACAGATGGCGGATGAATGCGTCGTGCGCGAAGGAGCTGGATGCCGCGTGTTGCGCCACGTCGCGAGGCCCCTTGAAGTGACTGGTCCCGCCTTCCTCAGACTCGTAATCGACGATGGGGTCGATGGGTTTGTTTTGGTCCGTGGTACGCCACCGACCCACGGAGTCGAAATTTTCCAAGGTAAACCCAAGCGGGTTGATCAGCGCGTGGCATCCCGCGCAGTTTGTATTCTTGGTGAGCGACGTGACCTTCTCCCGCATGGTGAGCGAGGGGTCAAACTTTGCGTCCTCGAACGACGCGGCGACGGACGGGTTTTTCAAGTTCACGCCGAGGATATTTCGGCAGAGGAACACCCCGCGATGAATCGGCGAACTTGTTCGGCTGTAGGCCATTGCTGACAACAGGTAAGGGTGAGTAAGAACCCCCGCATACTCTCCCGTTGTGAGCGTAACTTTCTGAAACCCCTCGTTGTCAGTGGTCGCGCCGTAGTACCGAGCGAGGCGCTGATTCAGCCACAGGTGTGGTCCGAGCAGCAACTCGCGGTAGTCGGAACGCTCGCTCCACATGATTTCATCGAGGAACAGTCGGAGTGAGGTGCGGAGATCCGACCGCATCTGCGCGTCGAACTCGGGGAACGCTTTTGCATCCTTGGTGGTGGTCTCAGCGCGCTCGGTTTCGAGCCAAACGTCAAAAAACTGATCCATTTTCGCGCGCGTTCTCGGGTCGTTGACCATGCGCTGAATTTCCCGGTCCAGCTCCTCGGGCTTGGAGAGGCGTCCTTCGGTTGCCGCCTTCCAAAGAGCGGCATCGGGAACTGAATCCCAAAGCGTAAGGGCAAGCCGTGAAGCCGTTGAGTAGGCGTCCTTCCCATCGAGATCTGGTGCTGCGGGATAGAGGAAACGGGGAGACTTGAGGGCGTAAAGAACGATGCGTTTGACCGCAACAGAGGGGGAGGCCGACTTTGCGAATGCGGCGTCGACGAGACGGGTTTGCTCGTCGGCGCTGAGGGGGCGGCGAAACGCTGCTTCGAGGAAGCGCAGCGCAAACTGGGTGAGTTTTTCGGTGCGATCCGGTGCTCCCGCCTTGGTGCCCGCTAGCGCATCAAGGTCCGCGTCGACATGGTCCGCCACCTCCAGGGCGATTGCGGTGGTGGCATGGTCCCACTCTTTCGAAAGGCTGGTTCCCCGTTCGTACCCCTCACTCCGGTCGTCAGCAGGCAGGGCGGATGAGGGCACAAAGTTTGAACGGACTTCTTGGGGGACGAGGTAGCGGGCTGGAATCTGTTCGAGGACGCCGTGCGGTGGTTTCCACCAGAGTTCGAGCGAGGCGCTCTTGTCCTTAAACTTCAACAGTTCGGTCACGATGCGGTAGGGACGGCCCCCGAGTAAGAAGACGGTTTTGCGTTCTTCGCGGACTTCGGGACCGGTGCTGACCCAGGCGTCGATGATGGGTTCCTTGTTATTCACGGAGAGGCGGACGCCATTTTCGCTTTTGACGATGAACTCGTAGAGGCCGGTCTCCGGGGCGAGGAGCGATCCCGCGCAGCGGATCTGGAACTCGCTGGGAATCATCTTGATGGGATCGGGGCTGTCGGCGCCCAAATGGATATTCACGCCCGGTTCGACGCGTTCGAGTTTTTCCGGGCGCTTCATTTTCTTTTGCAGTTCGTCGCGTTTCTTTCCGTCCTTTTCGGCATCGCGTGCTGCGATTTCCTCCGGAGTGGGGATGGTGAAGCCGTTGTACGTGATCTTGAGTCCCTGTTCTTTTGATTGGGCGCGGTCAAAGCCTGGGCGGAAGCGGCCGAGGAGATCGGTAACGGAGTTCCGGTATTGGTTGATGGTGAGTCGGGAGAATGCCTCTCGGACGGGGCGAATCTTCGCTTGGGCAGCGGGCGAATAGAAGGCGTCGAAGATGTATGCAGCCACGTTTCGGGCATCATCTCCTGTGCAGGTGCCCTCTTTGCCTTCCGGCATGGTTTTCTCGATGAGACGCGCAAGCCCTGCCACTGAACGGGTTCCCGTGAGGGCGTCATCGTATTTGTCTTTGACGCCCTGACCATGGTCGCCGTGGCACGACGCGCATTTGTCGCGGTAAATCTTTGCTCCGGGGTGGGCTGACAAGGCGGCGATTTCCTGAGCGGAGATTTCGTTGAGTCCGATGGACCCGAGCATGGCGCACACCGCGAGAAGCGCTCGCGAACGGGCGGACGGTGGCGAGAGTAGGGAGAGAGGCTTCATGATGGCTGACTTCAGGAGAGAACCTGAAGCGGGCTAAAACGTGTGAAAAAAGCGGGCCACGCACGCGGCTGAATGTCGCGCAGTCACGGCCGAGAATCGAAGCGCATCGGTCTTCTGGCGGTCTTTCGTGGGGAGGGCAAATCTCGTTTCAAGAGCTACCTCGAGAAAAGCGCTTTGCAGTGAAGATCCGGTTCGGGAAACTCCGCGGCACTACAAACTTTGATTTGGATTTCCTCAGTGAACGAAACGCATGAGACGACACGCAGCGCTCTTTCTGTTTGGTCTCGGCTTGTTACTGCTCGCTTCCGGTTTTGTGTACGACCTGGTTTTCGCTGGCATTCCCTATCAGGACCCCACCCCTGCGATGTCCGCACGGTATGCGTTCCACGCCCGTATCGCTTTGGGAATGTGAGGCATTGGCGGTGTAGCTTTTCTCAGCGGGACCGTGGTCGTGCTCGTCCGCATTTTCTCTCGTCGTGACTCCTAACAGCGGGCTTGATGACGTCACGAACAGGAGTCGGCTGACCGATAGCTCCTGTGAGTTTTGCTCCGTGAGTTGTTTGGAGGGCAGTGGGAAATCGTTGGTGAATCCTCTTGGCGCGAGAGGATTGCGAAGTCTCTTTGGTCCAGTTTTCCGATGGATCGCGAGGTGAAAGGCGAGTTGATCGTCCAGCGATTTCGTCAATGGGTTTGGGGTCAGATCGCCCAGTCGTCCCAGTTCTCGCCTTTGCGATTTTTTTCGACGATTTGCAGTTCTTGTTCGCGGTAGAAAACCAGCGAGCGAGGAGGGACGCTCCGAGTCAGGAAGACGCCTGCGCCGATTGTGGAACCCGCGCCGACCACCGTATCGCCGCCCATGATGGTTGTTCCTGCGTAGATGGTAACGTTGGCTTCGACGGTTGGGTGCCGCTTTTTTCCTTTCAATGCCTGACCGCCGGCCAGCGAACGCGCGATCAACGAGACTCCTTGGTAAAGCTTCACATTTGAGCCAATTACTGAGGTTTCTCCAATGACCACGCCTGTTCCATGGTCGATGAAGAAGTGGCTTCCGATCTGAGCGCCTGGGTGAATGTCGATGCCGGTTCGGCTGTGCGCCCATTCGGTCATGATGCGTGGGAGAAGAGGCACGGAGAGTCGGTAAAGCAAGTGAGCACAGCGTTGGATGGCGATGGCCTCAACGAAGGGATACGCGAGGATGATTTCGTCGGCTCCGGATGCAGCCGGATCCCCGTTGAACGCGGTCTGAACGTCTGTTTGCAGTGTTGCTCGTACTTGCGGGAGGCCGGCTAAAAATGCGCTGGTGTGACGGGATGCGATGATTGCGGTATCGGGGGTCTTTGCCAAAGTGGAAATGCTTTTCCCGATTTCTTGCTGCAACCGTTCGCCGAGGGAGCGCATGCGGTGTTGCGTGACGCGAGCGATGTGGACCGAATGGATCGGCTCGAGGTCATGGAATCCGGGGAAGAGCAGTTGGAGAAGATCCTCGCACAGCTCCGAGATGGCCCGCTTTGACGGGAGGTTTGTGCCGTCAATGTGGTTCATGCCTCCAATCCGGTAGGATTCGAGCAAGGATGCCCCGAGGGCCTCGAAGTCGGGAGGTTCGATTTCGTTTGGATTCGGGGCCGGCATGAGATGAATCGGAGCGAGGGATAACGGATTAGGCGAGTGATGCGACCAGACGCGAGAGGTCTGCCTGCTTGGCGAGCCAATCTGCTTCGCGCTGACGGTGTTCCTCGACGACGGCTGCAGGAGCACCGTCCACAAAGCTTGGGCTGGCGAGTTTGGCGCGCACTTTTTGGAGCTCCGATTCGATTTTGGCCAGTTCCTTGGAGAGGCGCTCTTTTTCCGCGGCGACGTCGATGAGTCCCTCGAGGGGCAGGTGCAGCGCTCCGAAAGGTGTGAGTGAGGCTGGGGTGCCCTTCGGTGGAACCCATTCGGAATCAGTGACCTCAAACGGATCGGCATTCAGCAGGATGGCAACGCCGTCCGACTCCTCCTTCGTGAGCGGTGTCGACGCTGCAAGAACGAAGCGCGCTTTGCGATGGGAAGGAATGTTGAAATCCCGTCGCAAGCCGCGGCCGGCCGACACGACCTCGAAACGGCGTTCCGCTCGGGACTCGTCCTCTGCAGACAGGCCGTAATGCGCGAGAAAATCACTATCGAAGGCTGATGGCCAAACAGCTGATTGAATGGAGGTTCCACCTTGATCCTTGGGGAGATCTAGACTGTACCCCATGGAGTTCCAGAGCTCCTCTGTAATGAATGGCAGGAACGGGTGGAATAGTCGCAACGTATGCGAAAGGATAAAATCCATGACGGCCAGCGTGTTGGATTTCAGGGGCGAATCCGATCCGTTCAGCACGGATTTCGATGTCTCGACGTAACGGTCGCAGTACTCGTTCCAGAAGAACCGGTAGAGGGCTTGTGCCGCATCCGAGAACCGGTACGAGTCGAGTGCGTCCGAAACCTCGCGGATCGCACGGTCCAAGCGAAGGAGTATCCATTTATCGTCACCGGTCAGTAATGCTGGCGAGATATCCTCCTCGCTTTCGCCTCCTTGCATCTGTCTAAAACGCGCTGCGTTCCAGAGTTTTGTGCAGAAGTTGCGTCCGAGTTCGACGTTCTTTTCGTCGAAAAGCACGTCTTGTCCGAGTGGCGCGCTCCGCATCACTCCAAAGCGCAACGCATCCGCTCCATATCGTGCAATGAGGTCCAGCGGGTCCGGCGAGTTGCCGAGGGATTTGGACATCTTTCGGCCCTGTTTATCGCGGATGATTCCTGTGAAGTAGACGTTCCGGAACGGGAGTGTTCCCGTGTATTCGAAGCCGGCCATGATCATCCGAGCGACCCAGAAGAAGATGATATCGGGACCGGTGACGAGGTCTGTTGTGGGGTGGAATGCCTTCAGGGTTGGCGTTTCTTCCGGCCAGCCCATGGTTGCGAATGGCCAGAGCCACGACGAGAACCAGGTGTCGAGCACATCGGGATCTTGCCTCCATTCGGGAGAATCAGGAGCCGTGAGCGAGCAGTAGGCGATGGTACCGTCTTCGAGCGTCCGAATGGAATCTGGAGTCGGGTGGATGCCGATGCCTGCGAGCGATGCATGCGCTGCTTCAAGGCCGGTTCCCGTGAAGTAATGGACGGGGATCTGGTGGCCCCACCAGAGCTGGCGGGAAATGCACCAGTCCTGAATGTTTTCCATCCAGTGGTCGTAAACCTTTGCCCAGCGTTCGGGGAAGAAACGCATTTCCCCGGAACTGACGACGTTGCGCGCGGCTTCGACCGAAGGGTAACGCAGGAACCACTGCCGGCTTGGGCGTGGTTCAATCGGGACATCGGCGCGTTCGGAGAAGCCCACGTTGTTGGCGTGTGGTTCTTCCTTTTCGAGGAGGCCCAGCTGTTTGAGTAGTTCCACTGCGGCCTTGCGGGCTTCGAAGCGATCCAGACCGGCAAGCCCTTCGCCTGCGAGATCGCTCATTTTACCCGTTTCATCAATGACTTCTGGCGTGCCGAGACCGTGACGTAACCCGATTTCAAAGTCGGCTTTGTCGTGTGCTGGGGTGACTTTCAGCACCCCAGTTCCGAACTCAAACTCGACGTGATCATCAGCAACGATGGGGATCTGTCGTTCATTGTCGGGCACGTTCACTGGAAGCGGGCGCAGGGCATGCAGACCGATGAAATCCTTGTAACGAGGATCGTTCGGGTTAACGGCAATAGCGGTGTCACCAGGGATGGTTTCGGGGCGTGTGGTCGCGATGGTGAGAAACGTTCCGGGACGTTCGGCGATGGCGACGCGGAAGTGGTAAAGGAAACCGTTCTGCGGTTTGAGCACGACTTCCTCATCGGAGAGAGCCGTCCGTGAAACGGGGCACCAGTTGACCATGCGTTTGCCCCTGTAGATGAGGCCCTTCTGGAAGAGGTCAACGAACACGCGGCGAACGCACTCCGAGTATTCTGGATCCATCGTGAAACGTTCGCGGTCCCAGTCGCAGGAGGCGCCGAGCTTACGGAGTTGTTGGGTGATGATGCCCCCGTACTTCTCCTTCCACTCCCACACCTTCTCGAGAAACCGTTCGCGACCGAGGTCATCACGATGCCGGATTTCGCCGGATTTTTTGAGGGTCCGCTCAACGACCGTTTGAGTCGCGATTCCTGCGTGATCCGTGCCGGGAAGCCAGAGTACTTCGAGGCCTTTCATGCGGGCACGCCGCGCGAGGATATCCTGGATGGTGTTGTTGAGAACGTGGCCCAGGGTAAGGACGCCGGTGACGTTTGGCGGTGGGATGACGATGGAGTACGCCTTCCTACGATCCGAGACGGCTTCCGGGCGCGCGGCGAAGGACTTGTTTTCAAGCCAGAGCGCATACCATTTTTCTTCGATGCTCTGGGGTTCGTAGGTTTTGGGAAGCTCGGACATAGGAGGCAAACGGCAGAGTTTGGGCTGAAATAGGGGTTCGTCGAAGGAGAAAATGTGGGTCGGTTTTCAGCACCTGCCGAGCGGGTTCGCGGTTGGGGGATTTTCACGCTTGAAACTGTTCGGTCTCGGTGGAACTCTCACCGCCTCTTGTCGGGCCGTAGTTCAGCTTGGTAGAACGCTTGAATGGGGTTCAAGAGGTCGTGGGTTCGAATCCCGCCGGCCCGACCAGTTTGCAATCTGGAGGAGCACTTTTCTTCCGATTTATTCCGCTCGTCGTTTTGCTTTGTGTTTGCCTCATTCGCCTAAGCGGCGCAACGGACCTTGGATAAGCGTCAGGGGGCTTGGAAAATGAACGCGCTGATCGCGCGAATCTCTGCAAAGCCGTGTTTCAGTCAAACGCAGTGGGGGCAGACAGGAGTTTTCGCAACGCGTGCGCGTCGAGCCGATCTTTTTCCCGGAAAGAGACTTCCTTCCAAGCGATCAATGTCGGCGTTGAAGCGAATCGGATTTTGTGACCATTCAGCCGGAAGGTACCGGCATCGGAAACAACGTCATCGTACCGGCTGCCGGACATTCGGGTGAACACGTCCACGACGCATCCCTCTGTTGCCTCGACGATGCGCATTGCCCCTTCTGAATCATCGAAGTCCTCGGGTGCCAGTTGCATCGCAAATCCCTCTCCGAAGTGACTGAGCGCGGCGATCAGTCTTTCCAGATTCGAGCGGTCGGATTGCGCAAGGATGTCCACAGCTTCAGTCAATCGCACATACCCATGGAGCGTCACCGCGACTCCGCCGACCACGATAAAACGCACGTTTTCGTCAGCGAGTAAGGCCAACAACTATGCGTATGATGGTTCCATCGTTTTTTGGTGAGGCCCAGTGGATTCCCTGCAGTGAACGCAGATTGCCGACTAACTTTTCGAGCCGGCGGAGTGGGCACAATGTGGACAGACTGCCCCCGACCCTTTTCACAGCCATCCCATGGCCTAAGGAAACCAAGGTTCTGAAAGGACTTTTACAGAGAGAAGGCGGCGGAACTTGAGGGGAGGCAATTGCAGCTTTTGCGAGCCGGATTTTCTTTCTCGGGTGGATGCTGTCCCATGAGTTTTACGCGGTGAAAGCGGTGGTTTGTGCCGCGGGAGGGGCCATTCCAGAGAGCCAGAGCTGCTGCCAGGCTTCATGAAGCGCCCCGATAAATCGTATCTTCCCGGATGCTGTCCCATAGCTTTTTAAGAGCTCAAGCAGGTCGAGCCGTTCCCAAACCGCGGAACGCACCACCGCGAAGAGTCGCGTGAAGCTGTGGGCCCAGGCTAACAAAAATCCCTGAAAACGCAGCAGCACGTACACCAGCAGAGCCGTGTACACCTGCCAGCGCACTGCGTTGGCGCTGCGGCCCAAAAAATTGCTCAGCTTCAAGGTCTGTTTGACCTGTTTAAAAAACACCTCGATGTCCCAACGCTTTCGGTAGAGGTCGCACACCGAGCGTGGACTCCAGCTCAGATTGTTGGTGATAAAAACCATCAGGCGTTCTTCTCCGTCCATTTCGACTTGCGCCTCCACGCGTCGGAGCAGCATGCCTTCGTGTTTGGCGTTTTTGAGCACAACGAGCTGGTCCTTGAGGCTGCCTTTGACGCCTTTAGTCAGGGTCTTTTTTACCTTGTAGGCCATGTTCTCTTTGGCGCGGCTCACCCACCAGATCTCCCGTTCATCCAGGTCCCTGAGGTGCTCGAAATCGACGTAAGCCTTGTCGAAGACGACGATTTCACCGGGGGCAATACCCGCACAGACCTCGCGTGCCCGCCTGTTGTCGTGATGGGCAGCGGTGTCCACAACGGCAAAGGAGGGAAGAAAGCTGTGCAGGTCGAGCCGCAGGTGCATTTTGGAGGCGGCCTTGCGTCTGCGGTGCTTGGCCCAGTCGATGCAGTTGGCGAGCAGTTCCATCACAGTGGAATCGACGGCGTGAATCCTGACCTTGAAACGGTGCAGGAGGCCCTTGCCTTTTTTGCCCGAGGCAAAGCTCGGCTGGATGCTCTGAAGATGTTCGAGAACCGACCAGAACAGCGTTTCGATAAAGTCAGCCGAACGTACCTTGTTTGCGTGAGAAAGAGTGTTGCGCGAGGGGGGTACGATTTGGAGGCGGCTCAGAGCCGCTGCTTTGAGCCGAAGCCAGTCGCAAACATCGTTGAGACTGATGGCATGCGAAAGCTGGGCAAAAAGCATGGAAGCCAGGTGGCTCAAAACGCTGAGGGAGCGAGCTTTTGAGTCCACCCCGGTTTTACGGGCGGTTTGATTGATGACGCTTCTCGGTATGAAGTTGAGAAGCTGCTTGAGAACGACAATGTCGGTGCGGGCTGGTTTTTGGTTCACACCCCTACTGAGTGGTAGGGATCCTTTCTCCAGCCCAACTTTTTTTACTCTGCCACATCATTCCTGTGGGACGGCTGTGAAACTCATTTACTATTATGGCGTTGCCCGCGATGGAGTCGCTCCGCAAACCCCGCCTGCATGGGAGCTTTACGATCTTCAAAAAGATCCGGGTGAACGGATCAATGTCTCCGACGATCCCGCCTACGGCTCCACCGTGCGCCAACTCAAAGCCCAGCTTGCCCAACTGCGAACCCAAGTTGGGGACGATGGCCGCGATTTCCCCGAGGTTGAATCCGTTGTGCAGGAGTTCTGGGAGGACCACGACGCCGCCCGCGCCAAAGCCGTGGCGATTTCCCACGCATTCCACGCGTAGGCCCAGGCACGACGCGAGGCCGCCCGACGCAGTCCAAAGCCACGTCCCGCTCCGTGACGCAGGGGCGCACTGAAAACGTCCCGATTCTCACGCCGAACATCCGTGTTCATTCGCTTCGCCGCAAGGGCATCGCCTCCGGGTTTCTTCGCATTCCGCCGCCTCGTGCGCATCCTGTTTCGCGATGTTGTTCAAGCGCGTGGCAGTCCTTCCAAGGCCCAGTCCGGCAACGATTCATGCCGTCCACCGGGTCCACCGGGTCCACCGGGTCCACCGGGTCCACCGGGTCCATTGGGTCCATTGGGTCCATTGGGTCCATTGGGTCCATTGGGTCCATTGGGTCCATTGG